>Ga0307986_10000069_pt1 | contig 65819 bp, 68 predicted proteins | sample EllFjometageno82_FD_203170 | JGI IMG/M metagenome (GOLD analysis project Ga0307986, IMG submission 203170) | Marine microbial communities from Ellis Fjord, Antarctic Ocean - #82 | ecosystem: Environmental > Aquatic > Marine > Unclassified | place: Southern Ocean | collected 2014-10-09 | reverse complement strand
ACAACTACACCGTCACGAATTAATCTAGCTTTTGCTTTACTTGTTATTTCTCCATCTGTCACTTTTGAACCTGCAATTTTTCCTGCGTCAGAAACTTTAAATACTTTTAAAATTTCTGCCGTACCGATTATAGTTTCCTTCACCTCTGGTTCTAATAAGCCAGAAAGCCCTTTTTCTATAAGTTCCAATACTTCATAAATAATATTAAAATATTTAATTTCAACATGTTGTTGTTCTGCTAGTTTTTTTGCTTGATTATTAGGCTTAACATTAAAACCAATTAAAAGAGCATGAGAAGCCTTAGCCAAGGAAACATCAGACTCATTTATCATACCTATATCAGACAAAATAATATTTGCTTTTACTTCAGGATGTTCAATTTTATTTATTGCATTTTTAAGTGCTTCACTTGATCCTTGAACATCTGATTTAATGATTATATTTAATTCTTCTTTATTGTTCTGACTTTCAAATATTGAAGTTTTGTCTTTAACAACTGTTTTAACAGTACTAGAACCACTTTTGTTGAATTCAGCAATTTCTTTTGCCTTTTCTTCATTTTCAGTAACTGCAAATTCTGCTCCAGCAAAAACAGACTCGTTCATACCTAGTATTTCAATGGGCATCGAAGGAAAGGCTTCATCCACTATTTTTCCTTCATGGTTAATCATTGCTCTAATTTTTCCATATGTATTTCCACAAACAAAATAATCTGCTTTTTTTAATAATCCGTTGGTTATGAGCACTGTTGAAACAGGTCCTTTACCTTTGTCAATTTTAGACTCTATAACAACACCTGTTGCTGGGCCGGTAAAGGATGCTGACAGGTCTAATATCTCGGATTGTAATAAAATATTTTCTTTTAGTTTGTCTAGATTAATTTTTTGGGTAGCTGATACTTCAGCAAACAAAGTGTCTCCACTAAAATCTTCAGCAATAAGTTCGTATTTCATCAAATCATTTTTTATTTTAGTAATATTTTTATCTGGTAAATCACACTTATTTATAGCAACTATAATTGGGACCTTTGCTGCTTTAGAGTGTTGTATTGCTTCTATTGTTTGGGGCATAATTCCGTCATTAGCCGCAACAACTAAGACTACTATGTCCGTGATTTTAGACCCTCTAGCCCTCATTTCAGTAAATGCAGCGTGTCCTGGTGTATCTATAAAAGTTATAATTTGATTATTTTCTGTTGTGACTTGATAAGCTCCAATGTGTTGTGTTATGCCTCCATGTTCACCTGACACTACGTTGGCATCTCTTAAGGCATCTAATAAAGAAGTTTTACCGTGATCAACGTGCCCCATAATCGTTACAACCGGGGGTCTATTTTCAATTTTTCCCTCTAATTGATTTTTCTTTTTCTTTATTACTAGATTAGGATAACTTTCAATAATAGGTGTGTGACCAAACTCTTTAACAATGTACTCGGCAGTATCTTTATCTATAACATGATTTATTGTAGCAACAACTTTCATATTAAATAAAAATTTTATCACATCCGCAGATCTTTCTGCCATTCGATTAGAAAGCTCTTGTATAGTAATCTGCTCAGGAATATTAACATCTTTAATTACTTTCTTTATATTCTTTTTATCTTCTGAATTTTCTGTTCTCTTATCTTTTAACCTTGATCTTTTTACCGATGCTAGACTTCTTTGTTTTATTTCTATTTCCTCTACATTCATAGCTCTTGAAACAGTGAGTTTAAAATCTCTTTTGGCAGACAGAGGGTCTAGTTTTAATTTTGTTTTTGAAGGACCTTTTTCATCTTTTTTAACAAAGTTTTTTGTTGCCTGTTGTTCTACAAATTTTCTTACAACATTTTTTTTTATAGTGGTTGGTTTTTTAAAAGTACTAGTAGCAGGACTGGATTTATTATCTCTTGTAGATCTAAATGAAGTTTTTTTTTCTATAGAAAAGGTTTTTTTTCCATCACTGGAAAGAGATGAAAGATCAATCTTTTTAGTTACATTTGTGGAAATAGTTAATGTTTTTTTTTTATTCTTTTGGTCTTCCATGAATATTCTATTTAAATACTATCTCTCTGGCAGCCATGATCAATTGATCAGCTTCTTCTCTTGACAATGAAAATTCTTCTAAATATCCATCAATTCTAATTTTTTTACCTTTTATCTCATCGAAACCACCAATTAACTCATCAGAGGAGAGATCTGCAAAATCACTTAAAGTTTTAATGCTTCTTTGACCAAGTAGAACTAACATTCCTTGAGTTATGCCTTTTAAATCTACTAATGAATCTTCCATTCCTAATTCTTTTAACCTTTTAGAAATTTCCTCTTTTTCTTTAATTAGATTTTCTTTTGATCTATTAATTAATTCATTTGCTGTTACTTCGTCTATACCTTCTATTTTAGTGATGTCATCTGGAGTGGATTGAGAAAGTTCTTCTATGCTTTGCATTCCTTCTGAAACTAATAGTTGTCCCAAAGTCTCATCTACTTCTAGACTTTTTACTAAATTTTCCGTTTTTTCTTTAAATTCAGTTTGTCTTCTTTCAGAGTCTTCCTGATCCGTTAAAATGTCTATCTCAAAATTTGTAAGTTTTGATGCGAGTCTAACATTTTGACCTCTTCTACCAATTGCTTTGCTCAAATTTTCTTCAGTTAAGATTACATCTATTCTTTTATTGTCTTTATCAATTAATACTTTTTGAATTTCAGCTGGGGACAAAGATTCTGCTATTAATGTTGGAAGATCTTCTGTCCATTTAATAATATCAATTTTTTCTCCATGAAGTTCATTTACTATAGTCTGTACTCTGCTTCCTCTCATTCCTACGCATGCACCTACAGGATCTATTGAGCCTTCACTTGAAAACACACAAATCTTAGCTCTACTCCCAGGATCTCTAGCAACAGCTTTTATTTCTATAATTCCTTCATAAATTTCGGGCACTTCTTGAAAAAATAGTTTGGCTAGAAATTGTGGATGAGCTCTTGATAAAAATATTTGATGCCCTTTTAATTCTTTTTTAACTTCATAACAGTATGCTTTTACGCGGTCTCCAGTTTTTAATATCTCTCTAGGTATAAGTTCATCTTTTTTTATTACTCCCTCGGCTTTACCTAAATCTACTATAACGTTTCCATATTCTAATCTTTTTATTATTCCACTTAAAATTTGCCCCTGCTTTTCAATGAAGTCTTCGTACTGTCTGGTTTTTTCAGCTTCTTTAACTCTTAAACTAATAACTTGTTTGGCACTCTGGGCTGCTATTCTACCAAAATCTATCTGGGGTAAATCTTCGAAAATTTGTTCTCCAACTTTTAAGTTTTTATTTTTTTCTCCAAGAGATTTTGCATCATCTAATAAAATTTCTTTGCTAGAATCTTCAATGGCTTCAACTATATCAAGAACTTTTTGAATTTTGATTTCGCCTGTTAAACGATCAATAAGAACACGTATATTATTTTCTAGTCCAAACTTTGTTAAAGCAGCTTTTTGTATTGCACTTTCCATAGACTCCAATACAATTTCTTTGTCTATCGACTTTTCATTTGCAACGGCTTCAACTATTCTAAGTAATTCGACTTTATCTAACCCTCTATTTAACATTTTTATCCTTTTTAGTTTGCTCCAAAAAAAAATGGGCTTAAGCCCATTTCGTAAACATATAATTTTATGTATCTTTAATGAAAATTTATGGCTATTTCAAGGTTACTTTTTAAAGATATCTACTTTATCTGTTTTTTCCCAAGAAAATTCGCCTTTATCGCTAGGCTTTCGTCCAAAATGACCATATGCAGAAGTTACTTCGTAAATAGGTTTATTTAAATTAAGAAGCTCCCTTATTCCTCTAGGAGATAAATCAAAATTTTCTTCTATTTGTTTTTGCACATATTTTGTTTTTTCTGGGTCTAAATCTGATAACTTAACGTAAACAGAAAGTGGTTTCGAAACTCCAATAGCATATGCTAATTGTATTAAGCACTTATCTGAAACTCCAGCAGCTACGACATTTTTTGCCAAGTACCTTGATACATAAGCAGCTGATCTATCAACTTTAGTTGGATCTTTGCCAGAAAAAGCTCCACCGCCGTGTGGCGCTGCTCCACCATAAGTATCTACAATGATTTTTCTTCCTGTTAAGCCTGTGTCCCCATCTGGTCCACCAATTATAAATTGGCCTGTAGGATTGATATAAACTTCCTTGTCATTTAATTCCTTTAAAAAAATTTCTGGTATTGATTTTTTGATATAAGGATAAATAAGTTTTCTTACTTGTTCTTGGTTCAAATCCTTAGAGTGTTGTGTTGAAATAACAACAGACGTTACTTTTGTAGGCTTTCCATCTTCATAATGCATAGTAACTTGACTTTTAGAATCTGGTTCAATTCCTTTTAAAGAACCTTTTTTTCGATCTTCCGCCATTGATTTTAGTATTTTATGTGAAAAATGTATTGGTGCTGGCATTAAATCTTCTGTTTCATTACATGCATATCCAAACATAATACCCTGGTCTCCAGCACCTTCATCTTTGTTATCTTTTGAGTCAACACCTATTGCAATGTCTTCTGATTGTGAGTGTAAATGAGACTCTACTTTTGTTTGTTCTTTCCAACTAAATCCATCTTGATCGTACCCTATATCTTTAATGCAATCTCTCACTTTTTGAATTAATTCATCCGTTTTAATTTGTGGGGCTCTAATTTCACCTGCTAAAATAACTCTGTTGGTTGTGGTTAAGGTCTCACAAGCAACTCTAGCGTATGGATCTTTTGAAACATAAGAATCTACAACCATGTCAGAAATTCTATCACAGACTTTATCTGGATGACCTTCTGAAACAGATTCACTAGTGAATAAATAATTATTTTTCATTTTTTTTAAAACTTAAAAAGATAGCAACACATGTAAATAAAAGTACAAAAAATATCAAATCAATTTTGTATTTAATTTTCTTATTGTTTATGAATGGAACATTTAGCTCAATAATTCCCGATTCATTTGGCCATAAAATTTTCTGTACTATTCCCTTATTGTTAATAAAAGCACTAAATCCTTTATTAGCTGATCTTATTAAAAAAACGTTGTTTTCTATTGATCTAAAAATTGCCTTCGCAAAATGTTGACTCGGCCCTATTGTTTCGCCAAACCATGCATCTTCTGAGATATTAACAATTAAATTTTTTTGTTGATTATTTTTATCTAATTCTGGAAAGATTATTTCATAGCAAATTAAGGGGAGGAGCTGTAATTGATTCAATATAAAAATATTTTTTTCTTTTCCTTTTGAAAACGAGCCATATCCCTCTGTTATTTTTTTTAACCCCAACTTACTTAAAATACTTTCAAAAGGTAGAAACTCTCCGAATGGGACTAGTTTAATTTTGTCATATTTAAATAAGACATCTAATTTATTGTTAACAATTACTAAACTATTAAATATTTGACCATTTTTAAACGTATTAACACCGAATAGTATTAAGTGCTCGTCAGAAAACTCTTTTTCAAAAATATTTTTATATTGTTTTATTTCTTTAAAATTAAAACCAGTAAAAACACCTTCAGGCCAAATAAAAAAGGTTTTTTTATTTTTATCAGGTGCACTATATTTTATTAATTTTGAAATATTTTTTTCTATATCATTAATAGACAAATTGTATTTTAAGTCAAAATTAGGAGAAACTATTTTAGTAAAAATTGAATTTTGAGAATTTAATTCTTTTGTTTCTAAAGCTTTATTATTTTTTTTAATTACTGAAAATCCATATATAAAGTTTCCAAAAAAAATAATACTTATCAAAAAAAAAGTTATTAAATTAAATTTTTTTTTAAAAATTAATAAAAGTGGTGAACAATAAATAATGATAAAAAAAAAATTAAGTGTGAAAAAGCCTATAACGGGTAAAAATTGAAGCATTTCTGGTGTCCACGACCAAGTGTAAGCCCATAAATTCCAAGGGAATCCAGTAAAAATTTTAGCTCTTAAAAAATCCATAAATGCAAAAGATCCTGAAAATAAAAGAATAGAAATAAAATTATTCTTTAAAAATGGACCTACTATTAAAGATCCTAAACCAAAAAAAAGACCAAGCGACAGTGGTAGGCCTATAAGAGAAATAGGTATTAAAAATTTAAAACTTTCATCAAATGTAAGCGAATGTGAAATCCAAGAAGTTCCTGTTAAAAAAAAACCAATACCAAATAAGTATCCAATTAAAAATAAATTTAATAAATATGGTTTTTTTCTGTAGGTATTTTTAGATTTTTTTTTTACATAAGTTATAAGTAAAAATATAGCAGGAAAAATTAAAAAATTGATATAATTATGGTTGAATGGCTGAAAACTAAAGACAGTCAATGCGCCTAAAGTTAATGGTAATAAAAAGACTAAAAAAAATCTGCTATTTAAAAAATTAAGAATCATTTTATTGAATTGATTTAATTATTTTATTTTCTAGTTTATGCATTTCAGAAAAATCTCTATTTGATTTGTGACGGTGTCCCAACAAATGTGTTAATCCATGAATCCATATTTTGTCAAAAACTATTGTAAAATCTTGCTTTTTGCTTTCTTTTAGTAATTTTTTTAGATTAATTATTATATCACCAAGGTAAATATAATTTTTCTTTTCTTTTAATAATTTATGTAATGTTTTTTTTTCGTGACAGGGGAAAGACAAAATATCAGTAGTTTTATTTTTTTTTCTAAATCTTTTATTAAGTTTTTTTATTTCATTAGTACCAGAAAGCAAAAGTGTAAAATTTAAATTATTATTTTTTAATATACTAATTTTTTTTTGTGCTTTTTTAAGTTTACTTCTAAGATATACATCAGGTTTACTAATATATTCTTTCCAAGTCTTATTACTAATTAACACATCAACTTTTATCATCAGCTTTTTTTTGATAGGCTTTAATAATTTTGGAAACAAGAGGATGTCTAACAACGTCACTATGATCAAAATCAATTATTTTTATTTCCTTAATATCGCTTAAAATATTTTTTGATTTTAATAAACCAGAATGTGATTTATTGATTAAATCAACTTGTGAGGGATCACCATTAACTACTAACTTGGAATTTTCCCCAATTCTAGTTAAAAACATTTTTATTTGTGTCTCAGTTGCATTTTGAGCTTCGTCTAAAATAGCAAAACAATTTTTTAAAGTTCTACCTCTCATAAAAGCTAGGGGTGCAATTTCAATTTCACCAGTTTCAATTTTTTTATCAATTTTTTCAAAACCAAACAGTTCATAAAGGGCGTCGTAAAGAGGCCTCAAATATGGATCTACTTTTTCTTTCATGTCACCCGGCAAAAAACCAAGCTTCTCACCTGCTTCAACAGCAGGTCTAGATAGTATAACGCGCTCAACTTTTTTTTCCATAAGCATAGTAATAGCAACCGACACAGCGAGAAAACTTTTCCCAGTTCCTGCAGGCCCTAATGCGATCACAATATCATTTTCTCTTAAAGACTTAATATAATCAGATTGTTTCTGTGATCTTGCTATAATTGATTTCCTTGGCGTTTTAATCAATTGTGCAAAAGATTGAACATTAGAATTTTCTGAACTTACATTTTGACTCACAGATAATATTATATCACTTTTTTCTATACTATTTGTTAAAAGAAATTTATTGAATAAAAATTTAATAGCTTCTGAAACATTAAATAAATTTTCAGCACTTCCTTTAGCGGTTATGGAGTTCCCTCTAAAAAATAAAGTCACTCTTGTTAATTTTTCCAGCTGAACAAGGTTAGTGTTAAACTCACCTACAATAGCTAAAAGAATTTCATTATCTAATATCTGAATGTTAACAGTTTCTTGGTCAATTTTTTTTATTATAATTTTTTTTTCTATTTTATTTATTTCAGACATTAATTAAGCTGCACAATTTCTATTTTCATCACCAATGATTTCACCAAATAAACTATTGTGATTATAATTGTTAATTTTTATGTTAAGTAGTTGGCCAGTTAGGTCTTTTACACTTTCAACAATAATAGAATTTAAAAACTTATCTCTTCCAAAATATTTGTTTTGATCTTTCATCTTATTTTCAAATAAAACTTCTGTTTCTTTGTTTAAGAAATTTTTTTTGCTTTGCATATTAATTTTTTCTAAGGTGTCTTGCAATTTAAGTAATCTTTCTTTAGCTACCATTATTTCTACATTAGCTAATTCTGAAGCTGGTGTGCCTGGTCTTGCACTATAAATAAATGAATAAGAATTTATAAATCTAGTTTTTTCTATTAATTCTAAAGTCTGTTGAAAATCAGCTTCTGTTTCACCTGGATATCCAATAATAAAATCAGAAGAAAATTTAATATTTTGCTTAACCTTTTTAAGATTCTCGATAATTTCGAGATATTCCTCAGCATTATGTTTCCGATTCATAGCTTTTAAAATTTTTGTAGATCCACTTTGCACTGGCAAGTGAAGTATTGGCATTAATTTTTCACAATCTCTATGGGCCTCTATCAAATCTTTTGTAACATCTTTAGGGTGAGAAGTTGTGTATCTAATCCTTTTTAATTCTTTTAAATCATTGAGCTTAAATATTAGATCAGAAAGTCGATATGTTTTCATTTTATTCTTGTATTTATAGGCATTAACATTTTGGCCTAACAAAGTAATTTCTTTTGCACCATTTTCTATCAATTGTTTTGCTTCGATGATAATTTCTTCAAATGTTCTTGAATACTCAGGTCCTCTTGTGTAAGGAACTACACAAAAATGACAAAATTTATCACAGCCTTCCTGTATTGTTAAAAAAGAGGATATTTTGGAATTTGAGTTTCTAACTAAATTTAGATTATCAAATTTTTCTATAGTATCAAATTCTGTTCTATTAATTTTAAAATTTTTTTTTTCTAATTGTTTTATTATATTTGGTATTTGGTGGTATGATTGAGGCCCTACAATTCCATCAATGTATTTTTCGCGATTGAGCATTTCTTGATTTTCAGCTTGAGCCACGCACCCTGTGACTAATAATATTGGTTTTTTTTTGTTTCTAAACTCTTTTTTTAATCTACCTATATCATGATAAACTTTATCTGTTGCTTTCTCTCTAATATGACAAGTGTTTAAAACATAACAATCAGCTTTTAAGGGATTGTCTGTTTGAGAATAACCTATTGGCTTTAATAAATCTAATATACGATTACTATCGTACTCATTCATTTGGCAGCCGAATGTTTTGATAAATATTTTTTTATACAAATTATTTTTTTATTTTTGAACCGTACAGTTCTAGTTTATGATCAACTAACTTATATCCTAGTTTTTCTGCAACTTTGTTCTGTAAAATTTCTATATCTTTATCGACAAATTCAATAATTTCGCCACTATTTATATCTATTAAATGATCATGATGTTCTTCAGGTGCTTCTTCGTATCTGGCTTTTCCTCCTTTGAAATCATGTTTTTCTACTATTCCAGACTCTTCGAATAATTTAACTGTACGGTATACAGTTGCTATACTTATTTTTTTATCTACTTTATTAACTCTTTTATGTAGTTCATCTACATCAGGATGATCGTTTGAATTAGACATGACTTTTGCTATTATTTTTCTTTGGTCTGTCAACCTGACATTTTTGACTTTACATTTTTCTTCAATTTTATTCATACAATATTTGTAACTTAGCTTAAATATAGAGGTTTAATCAATTTATTTTCAACTAACCCATTTTCTATTAATATATCAATATTTTTAACGTTAAATTCAGCATATCTTATTTTATTAAGGTTCATGTTTTTAATTATTGCATCATTTTTTATCTCAGTTGGTATAATAATCAAAAAATCCGTTTTTTTCAGTTTGTTTAAATCAATTTTTTTTGGCGGTGTAAATCTATATTTTTTTTTAAAAATACCTTTGCAAGAATAATAAAAATTATTTGTTTTTTGTAAAGAAAGTATTTTTTTTTTTTCTGCAAAGTATGGAGCAGCATTAAGTAAAAAACTATTATAAGCATAGATATTTATTTTCTTCACTAGTTGTATCCCTTTCACAACAGCTAAAGATATTCTAACCCCGGAGAAACTGCCAGGACCAGAATTTATTAAAACTGAAAAATCACTATCGAGTTTAATGTTGTGTTTTTTCACAAAAGTAATAATTTCTAACGTTAAAATTTCACTTTTAGTAATATTTGTTTGTAATTTTTTTATAAAAAACTTATTATCAGTTTTTAATGCAATAGAATCATTTTTCCCTGTGCAATCAACTATTAAAAAATCATTAATTATCTTTTTATTTTTCATATTTATACCTAGTGAATCTTCGTCTATATCTAATAATATAGAGGATAAAGGTGTAATTGTCCTTATGTATCATAGATTTGAAGAAAACAAATATCCATCTACAAATGTAAGAATAGTTGATTTTATAAAACACATAGAACTTGCAAAAAAAAATGGGTTTAATTTTATTAAAGCTAATGATTTTAAAAATAATCTTACACTAAATAAAAATAAAAAAAAAATTTTATTAACTATAGATGATGCATTTAAATCTTTTTATGATCAAGCGTGGCCTATACTTAAAAATGAAAAGATACCTTTTATATTATTTGTTAACACTCGTGAAATTGGCACTAGCGGGTATATGACCTGGAAACAAATTAAAGAAATATCTAAAGAAAATTTTGTACACATAGGAAATCATAGCTACTCTCATGATTACTTAATTGATAAAACAGACGATGAAATTATTAATGATATAAATTTAGCAAGAAAAGACTTTAAAAAAAATCTAGGTTATAATTCTCTCTTTTTTTCCTATCCCTTCGGAGAATATAGTAACAGTTTTAAGAGTATTGTTAAAAACTTTGGATTTCAATATGCCTTTGGTCAACATTCAGGCGTAGCAGATGATACAAAAGATTTCTTTGAATTTCCTAGATTCTCGATTAATGAAAAATATGGTGAAATAAAAAGATTTGAATTAATTCTTAAAACTATTCCTTTGAAATTTAAATCAATTATCCCTAAAGAAAAATATATTAATAATACTAACAATCCTCCTGTAGTAGTGGTTGAGTTTTTTGAAAATATGAAAAATATTGAATTAATAAACTGTTATTCCAATGAACTTGATGCATGGAGAAAATCTGAAATTGAATATTTAAATAATTTTAAGATCAAAATTAAATTAATTGGTAAATTTACAACAGAGAGAGGAAGGATTAATTGTTCTTTGAGAGAACCCGATGGATCTTGGCGCTGGCTTGGAATGCAATTTATTGTCGCCGAGCTTTAAAATTAAAGTTTCAGTTGATTGCTGTCTCTAAAATCATCAATACTTACGGCTTCTAATTCATCTAAATCATTTTGTTTAATAATCTTCTCTAATATTTTAGTATATACCTCTCCAGTTTGAGCATAATTATCTAGTTCGTGAATTAATTCTAAACCTAATAATTTTTTATTTTGCTTTCTTAGTGCTGCTCTTTTCACCCTAAAACTTTTGTATCCACGATGAGTATTTAAATTCGTTATATATGCTTTTACTGAGGCTCTTAGTAAAGGAAATTTGAGAATTTTGTGTTTTTGGTCTTTAGTTTTCTCTAACGGTTCTATACCATCACCATTCCAAGTCCACTGACCATATATAGCATTTCCTTCTAGAGCAAATCTCGAGGTTCCCCAGCCACTTTCTTTTGCTGCTTGAGCTAACGCGATTGAAGTCGGAATAATATCAATTTTTTCTATCAGCTCACTAATATTTCTGTCTGAAACCCTATATGCTTTATATTTTTTATTTAACCATTTGTTACTCTCAACTGACCCATTTTTCTTTAATATTTTTAACAAGTATTCTCTATCTTTTTTAATTCTTTCATTTTCAGCAACGACTAAAGGTAATAGAATTTTTAAAAAGGTTTCTTTTTTATCTTTCACACTTTTAATTTTATCTAAGTCTTTTGGTAACCTTGTGAAGTATATTGGTTTAACTTTTTTTTTATTTCTTACATGATCTAGATCATATTCTAAATCTTCAAACAAATTTAATACTGTCTGTGTATTTAGGTTGTAATCATTATCTGAAAGTGATGGTTTTTTATTTTCCGGTAGTTTTGCTAAATTTCTTGAACTATCTTTTTTTATGTCGGTCGGAATTTTGAGCGTCTTTTTGTTTTTCAGCTTCTTCACATTCTCATTTTTGTTAGACTTCAACTCTAGTGCTATTTTTATTGAATCTACGTCTGTTATAATATTTTTTACGTAAAACCCAGATACAATTAAGACAAAAACTATCGAAGCATAAAAGGCTTTTGAAAAAATATTTTTTATAATTTTTTCTCTAACTTTAAAATTATAAAAATCGTTTAAACCATCAATAATTGTTTTGGACAAAACTTTAAAAAAATTAAAAATATTGAAGATAACATCTTGAAAATAATTCTCTATAGTACCAAAGAATTTTTTTGAATGTCGTTTTAAATTAATACTTATAGATATTTTCTTTTTTACTACTCCGATTCGTGTCTTAAAATATTTATTTACATTAAAGTCAAAATATTTACTTACACTAATAATTGCAGATAATTTTTTTCTTACTATATCATCAAGTGGCTTATAAACTTTATTAATGAGTACATGGGAAATGTATCCTCTTCTTGATGGTAGTGGAACTTTACTTCTTAAAAGAATAATTTCTATATCGTAAGTAGTGTGTTTGAAGTTTTGATCAAAAACTTTATCAATTTTATAAATTCTTGCTAGCTCTATTAATTTTTGTCTGTAACTTACAATTTTTACCATATTAAATAGCCTCTACTGATTTCACTTCTTCCACATAATGACAAAGCAGATTTTGAACACCTTGTTTTAGGGTCATAAGTGAACTTGGGCAGCCTGAGCAGCTTCCTTGAAGTTCAACGTGTACAATGCCATCTTTAAAAGATTTAAATTTGATATCGCCTCCATCTTTTGCGACTGCTGGTCTTACTTTTTCGTCTAAAACTTTTATTATTCTGTCTTCAACATCTCCTATGTCTGATTTGACTTCATTTGTTTGATTTTTTTCATTAAGTATAGGTTTATCATTTTTCTCAAAATAATCATTCATGTGAGAAATAACCGTTGGTTTTAATACATCCCAAGAAATATCCTTATTTTTTTTTACCGACAAAAAGTTGTCCGCTAACAATACAAGCTCCACTCCTTTAAGATTTAACAAATTTTTTACGAATTTATTTTTAATTTTATTAAAATCTTTTTTTTGAAATTCTTCTGTTCCTATTGATGAGATTACGTTTTCAGACAAAAATTTTAACGAGTCTGGGTTTGGAGTTAATTCTGTTATAATCATAGAGAGTTTATATCATCTTTAATTAAAAAAAGCCTATAGCATTTCGTATCTCTTTAAGGTTGTACTCAGCCAGATTTCTAGCTTTTTCTGTACCTTCTTTGAGAACTATTTCCAGATAACTTTTGTCATTTAATAGTTCTCTTATTTTTTTTCCAACAGGGCAAATTATTTCAACTAAAACTTCTGATAATTTATTTTTTAAGTGTGAATATTCTTTTCCTTTTAACTCGTTTAAAGAGTGCTCCATAGATTTTCCTGTTAAATCAGAATATATATTAATTAGATTAAAAGCTTCGTATTTTTTTTCCAGATCTTTTAGGTTATCTGGTATTGGAGAAGAATCTGACTTCGCTTTCTTGATCTTTTTAATAATGTCATCTGGGGAGTCTTTTAAATTAATTCTAGAGTATTCGGATTCATCTGACTTACTCATCTTTTTTGTTCCGTCCCTAAGACTCATAACTCTTGATATGTTTTTTTGAATCAACGGTTCAGGTATTGGGAATAAATCTCTTTTAAAATCAGTATTAAATTTTTGTGCAATATCTCTGCAAAGTTCTAGATGCTGTTTTTGGTCTGCACCTACTGGGACATGGGTTGCTTTGTACAAAAGAATGTCTGCTGCCATTAAATTTGGATAAATATAAAGACCAACACTTGCTTTTTCTTTGTCTTTGCCAGCTTTGTCCTTGAACTGAGTCATTCTATTTAGCCAGCCAACACGAGCGACACAATTTAGTATCCAAGCAAGTTCAGCGTGCCCGCTTACGGAAGATTGGTTGAAAATAATACTTTTTTCTTTATCCAGTCCTGTAGCAAGAAAACCAGCTGTTGTTTCTAAGATGTTATTTCTTAATTCTTTTGGATTCTGAAAAACAGTAATAGCATGAAGATCAACGACGCAATAAATGCATTCTTTGTTTTTTTGTAAATTTACAAAGTTCTTTAATGCACCTAGATAGTTACCGAGGTGTAAATTACCAGTTGGCTGAACTCCTGAAAAAACTAATTCTTTTTTATTCATTTTTAATTTGTGTTAAAATTTTTTATTTTAAAAACTCCTAGTATACGAGCTGACAATAAATATATCGTAGCAGCTAAACCTACAATCATTATAAGGTAAAATGATTTATAAAAATTAGTATAAATAAGCTTATCCTCAAAAAAATTAATTAACAAATAGAGCAGTAAGCTCATTATAACTCCAGAAATAATAGTTTTTATAAAGTAAATATAAAAAGTTGAACTAATTTCAAAGTATTTGAGTTTTAACAATAGAATTATATAAATCAGTACAGCGCACCAGGTCGCTACAGATGTGGCAATCGGAATAATTATAAATCCCATTTCTTTAAAGTAAATGAGTGAAATAAATATATTTAGGAAAACACTAATCACTGAGATATAAAATGGAACTTTAGTGTTGTCTCTTGCAAAAAAAAAGTTAGAAAGAACTTTAATTAAAGCAAACGCAGGTACTCCATATCCAAAATACTTTAGCGCTTGGGATGTTAATAAAACATCTGTTTCTAAAAAAGATCCATACCCAAATAATGCACTTGTAATTTGTTGAGATGCAATAATTAAACCGGCACACGCTGGGATAGATAAAAGTAAACATAATTCAATAGATTTATTTTGTATACGTAGCGCTTCTGGAATATTTCCTGTTTTTAATTTTTTTGATAATTCTGGAAGTGCCACAGTACTAATTGCTATTCCAGCAATTGCTAAATTAATTTGATAAATTCTATCAGCATAATATAAATAAGAAACTGCCCCAGCTTCGAAAGAAGCAATAATTGTACCTACTAAAATATTAATCTGTGTAACACCTGATGAAAATATGCTTGGTAATAATTTTTTCAAAAAAAATTTAACTTTTAAATTAATCTTAATCTTAAAATTAATAGATGGTTTGTAATAATGTTTGGTAAGTAATATTAAAAAAATTAACTGAAAAAGACCTGCAAATGTAACTGCATAAGAAAGATTAAATTCAAAGTTTAGTTTAAAAAAATATGAAATTAATAAACTTAAAATCATAAAAATATTTAATATTATTGGAGCTGCTGCTGCTGCTGCAAACCTGTTATTGGAATTTAATATTCCAGAAAATAGAGATGATAGACTGACAAGAAATAGGAAGGGAAAAGTAATTCTAGACAATTCAACAGCTAGATTAAATTTTTCTAAATCATCATAAAAGCCGGGAGCAATTAAATAAACAATAGTGGGTGTAAAAATTTCTACTAAAAAAATAATTCCTAATAAAATTATTACCAATAAGTTTAGTATTTCATCTGCAAATTTCTTTCCTTCTGCCTCGCTAATTATATTTTCTTCGGTATAGCTCGGTATAAAAGCTGCATTAAAAACACCTTCAGCAAAAAGTCTTCGGAAAGTATTGGGTAACCTAAAAGCAACAAAGAAAGCATCTGCATATATTGATGCTCCTAGAAAGGTTGCTATTAATATGTCTCTAATATACCCAAGCACCCTACTAACCAAAGTATAAAAACTAAAAATAGAAGTTGAAGATAATAAGTTCATATATTTTACTGTTAAAAAAAATAAAATTATTAATGATTTTACTTATTTTATATTACATACTAAATTTTAATGACAAAAAAATCTAAAATTGACCATTACTCAGATAAAGAAGCATTAGACTTTCATACACAAGGTAAGTCTGGCAAAATTGAGATAAATTCATCAAAACCTTTAATAACAAAAAGAGATTTATCCTTAGCTTATTCTCCAGGTGTTGCGGTGCCTGTTAAGAGAATAGCGGAAAATCCTGAAACAGCCTATGATTATACAAGTAAAGGAAATTTAGTCGCTGTAATTAGTAATGGATCTGCAGTTTTAGGACTTGGAAATCTTGGTGCTCTGGCCTCAAAACCAGTAATGGAAGGCAAATCTGTTTTATTCAAAAGATTTGCAGATATAGATTCAATCGACATAGAGGTTGATAGTTCTGATTCTGATGAAATCATTAATACTATTAAAAATATTGGTAACACCTTCGGTGGAATTAACTTAGAAGATATTGCTGCACCTGACTGTTTTATTATAGAACAAAAATTAAAAGAACTTCTAGATATTCCTGTTTTTCACGACGACCAACATGGCACAGCGATAATTACAACGGCGGCTCTTATCAATGCTTTAGATATTTCAAAAAAAAAAATAAATGAAGTGAAAGTCGTTGTAAATGGCGCAGGTGCTTCTGCAATTGCATGTACAAATTTATTCAAACTATCGGGTGTAAAAAATGAAAATGTAATTATGTGTGATAGATCAGGTGTAGTTTTCAAAGGTAGAGAGAATATTGATCAATTCAAATCTGCACACGCAAGTGAAACAAAACTAAGAACACTTGCTGAAGCTATTAGTGGTGCAGATATTTTTTTAGGTTTGTCAGCAAAAGATATGCTTACAAAAGACATGGTAAGATCAATGGCAAAGAACCCTATTATTTTTGCATGTGCAAATCCTGATCCAGAAATAAAACCTGAACTGATCGAAGAAGTAAGATCGGATGCTATTATTGCAACAGGTAGGTCTGATTACCCAAATCAAGTTAATAACCTTATTGGTTTTCCTTATATATTTAGAGGAGCGCTTGATGTTAGAGCGAAAGAAATTAATGAAGAAATGAAGGTAGCTGCGGCAAAGGCAATAGCGCAGTTAGCTAGAGAAGAAGTACCTGACGAAGTGATAGCTGCTTACGGAGGAGAAAGACCCAGATATGGAAAAGAATATATTATTCCATCTACTTTTGATCCAAGATTAATTAGTGTCATACCAGCTGCTGTAGCTGAAGCGGCCATGAAGACTGGTGTTGCAAGAATAAAAATTAATGATTTAGAAAAATATAAGGAGGATTTATCTAGAAGACTTGATCCTTCAATGAACATAATGCAAGGTATTAATGCTCAAATTAAAAAATCTCAAAAAAGAGTTGTTTTTGCAGAAGGTGAGGATCCTAGTATTTTAAAAGCTGCAGTCGCGTTTAAAAATAGCAAATTAGGAATACCAATATTAATTGGAAAGGAAGAAAAAATAAAAGAACAACTAAGAAGCATAGGTTTAGATGAAAATTTTCAAATAGAGATAGTAAGTTCAAAAAATACAGAACAAAGAAAAAAATATACCAGACACTTATACGAAAAACTTCAAAGAAATGGTATGCTAGAAAGAGAATGCGATCACCTTGTGAGAAATGATAGAGTTACTTGGGGTTCATGCATGGTTGCGTGTAACGATGCAGATGCAATGGTAACTGGTGGAACTAGACACCACGCTGCTACAATAGAGAAATTAAGTAAAGTAGTAGAATCTAGACCTGGAGAAATAATATTTGGCTTAACAATGTTAGTTTCAAAAGGTAGAACAGTTTTTGTAGCGGACACTAATGTTCATGACAACCCAACAGCGGCACAGCTTGTTGAAATAGCTATTTCGAGTACTAGAGTTGCAAGATTATTTGGGTTTGACCCCAAAGTAGCTTTTCTTTCTCATTCAACCTTTGGTAAGCCTGCAACAGTGAGAACGAAGCATGTTAGGGAGGCGATAGAATTAATGAAAACTAAAAAAATAGACTTTGATTATGATGGAGAAATGCAGCCTGACGTTGCTTTAGACCCTGAATACAAAGCATCATATCCTTTTTCTAAAATTGTTGGCAATGCTAATATTCTAATAATGCCTGCTCTTCATAGTGCATCTATAACAGTCAAGTTAATGAAAACTTTTGGAGGTGCTAAGTTAATCGGACCATTGTTGATTGGCTTGGGGCTACCGATTGAAATTGCACCCTTAAGATCATCACCATCAGATATTTTAAACCTTGCTTCTATTGCCGCTTATTCGTCAGAAGTAATTAATTATAAAAATTAAATTTTATTTCTACTAAGTTCAGATACTAAATAAATTGTTGGTATTACTATATCTACATCATATATTTTGTTTGCTTCAGCTATCACCTCTTCTTTTTCTTCATTATCCTTAGCAATACCAAAAATATAGATTTTTTTATTAATTGTTTCTAGGGTGTAGTTTCCAGAATTTATTAATTTACTAAAAATTAAAGCAGTTCTTAACTGCGTCGTTATCAAAATATCTTTCGCCGTACTTTTAAAATTAGATCGACCCTTAATAGCTATGGCATTTTTAACGGATCTTACACCCTTGGTCTCCCATGCTAGTTTTGTTATTTTAATTTTTTCTTCAGGTTCATCCACTTTTCCTGTCAGAAATATTTGTCCATCTAAAATTTCAATTTGTATTGACAAAAAATATTTTTTTTCTGTGAGTGCTAGTCTCGCAACTAAATTCTTTTGCATAATTGTGTCATCAATTTGCATGCCAACAGTTCTTGGATCAAACCCTATACTTACACCTCTACCAAAAGTAGATAAACCAGATTTTCCACAATTAATTACTAATAAAAATAGAAAAGTAAAACTAAATATTTTTTTCATTATTTTTTATTTTTAAACAAATTTCATAAACTTTTTTTTTTGATAATTTTTCTTTTTTTGATATTAATTCAACAACGTCTTTCAAGCTGTACTTTTTAAGATATTTTTTTGCTTGTTTAGTAATATCTTCGTCTGATTCAATTAAAACATTATTATGATAAATTTTTGAAATTACAACTGTTAGTTCGCCTTTAAGAGTTGAAACAAAAGGCTTTATGGCATTTACCGAACATCTATAGAATGTTTCATGTAATTTCGTGATTTCTCTAGCAATAACAATATCCCTACCTGATAAATACTCTTTAAAAAATTTTAAATAAAAATTTATTTTTATGCCTGGTATAAAAAATACTAAAGAAAAATCAAAACTTTTAAGTTTATTTAAAACTTTAATAAGATCATTTTCAGTTTTTGGTAAAAAACCATAAAATAGAAATTTATCATCAAACCCTGAGATACTTGTTGCGGCTGTGATTGATGAAGGACCTGGCAAAGGAAAAATATCAATTTTTTTTTCAACACAAGTTTTAACTAATAAAAGTCCTGGATCAGAAAGTGTTGGCGTTCCAGCGTCGGAAATTAAAGACAAAATTTTGCCCTCATTTAAATATTCTATGACTTTTTTTAGCTCTTTTTGTTCATTAAACTTATGGTAAGAAACTAATTTTTTTTTTATTTTATAATGATTTAATAGCTTTAGTGATCTTCGTGTGTCTTCACATAATATTATGTCTGATTTTTTTAATACCTCTAGAGACCTTAATGTTATATCATCTAAATTGCCTATGGGCGTTGATACAATATATAATCCTGGCTTAAATATATTCATAAAAAATGATTAAAATTATTATTACATTTTTATCTTACATATTCATATTGTTTAACAGTAGTTTATTGACTGCTGAAGATGATGGAAAGCTAAGAGTAGGTTTGTTAGCGCCGTTCACAGGCGAATATAAAAGTTTAGGAGTATCATTGTTGTTGTCTACTCAACTTGCGCTAGATGAGATAAATGATGAAAGAATCATTATTATCCCTAGAGATAGTGGGACTAATGATAAAAATAAATTAAATTTAGCGATAAAAGAAATAATCAGTAACGGGGCAAATATAATTATTGGACCCATAACCCACTTATCATCTTCGGAGCTTAAAAAATATCCAGATACAATTTTTATTTCACTTTCAAACAAAGAACCAAAAATATCTAATAATGTAATTAATATAGGTATAAGCCTAGAGTCACAACTTGAAGCCATCGAACAATTCTTAATTAAACAAAATAAAAAAAAAACTTTAATTTTGTATCCTAAAAATGAATATGAAAAATTCATAGATCAAAAAATTAAATTGCTTAAATTAAAAAATATTCAAGTTTTTAAATATAGTTCTGATCCTAGAATTCTTACTGGTGAAATAGAAAAAATAACAAATTACAACCAAAGAAAAAAGAACTTGAAGAAAAGGAAAGAAATTTTAGAAAAACAAGATGACCAAAAATCAAAGAGGGAATTAAAAATTCTAGATACTCTTTACACTTTAGGTTCTGTCGATTTTGATTCTATTATAATTATAGATTTTGGAAATAGTCTAAAAAGTGTTCTTACTTCAATGGTCTTTTCAGATGTTGATGATGAGTCTGTAACGTTTATAACTGTAAACCAATGGTTTGACGAGAGTATATTTCGTGAAAATATAATTAAAAATTTATATTTTCCCTCTATAGATATGAAAAAGTTTAAAAATTATAATAATACCTATTTTAAAACTTTTTCAGTAAAACCTGGTGAAATTACAATTCTATCTTACGATGCGTTAGGATTAATTTATTATGTTTGGAGAAAAAACAGTGGCATAAACTCAATTGGTGATTTTTTTATTAAAGAAAAAATCAAAGGGAAGATTGGAACTTTTCAATTTAAAGACAATAGAGTATCACAACAATTAAAAATGTATAAAACTCAAAATAGAAAATTTAAAGAAAATTAATTTTTTTCTTCAGTTTTTTAAATGCTATGTATCTATGGTCCATAAGCATTTTTTTTCTTTTCCCTATTTCTCCAAAAGTTAAAGTTTGTCCTGTAGGAATAAAAATAGGGTCATAACCAAATCCATTTTTACCTAATATTTTAGTTGAAATACTGCCCTGCATCTCTCCTGTAGCGGTAATTATTTTTTTGTAATTAAAACAAATGGTTAAACTACAAACAAACTTTGCTTTAATGTTCTTTTTTATTTTTTTTTTATTTGCTCGATTTACTAGTTGAATAATACGCAACATAGCCTGCCTAAAATTACCAAATTTTTTTGCCCACCTTGCTGAATAAATACCTGGTTTATTATTAAGGCATTCAATACAAAGACCTGAATCATCCGATATTGTTATAATTTTAGATTTTTTAAAAAAATATTTTGCCTTTATTTCTGAATTAGATTTAAAAGTTTTTCCATTTTCAATAGGACTTTTGATTTTTAGTTCAAATGGGGAAACTTTTTTTATTTTTTTACTTAATAAATAACTAATTTCTTTAATCTTTCCCTTGTTATGTGTGCCTATTAATATTTTTTTAATTTTTTTCATTTCTCTATAGTAATTTAATTTTAAGACCCTATATAGCAGGTATGGAAAATGAGATAGACAAAAAAGAAGAGGGAAATACACCCTTGAAACCTAATACAGGCGAGGAGAGCGAAACGTTCAATGCAGAAAATACACCCTTGAAACCTAATACAGGCGAGGAGAGCGAAACGTTCAATGAAGAAAATAGAGAACCTGCGCTTGAAGAAAAGCTAAAAGAAACACACAATAAATTATTACTTGCACTGGCTGATTCTGAAAATCAAAGACGTCGTTCTGAAAAAGAAACTAAGGAAGCTTTTGAATACGGTGGATTTAATTTTGCTAGAGAAACTTTATCACTAATAGATAATTTACAAAGAGCACATCAATCTATTAAAAATGATGAGAGCTTGAAAAATAATAAAGACTTAAATAAATTTTTAGAAAATATTCAAATAATTGAAAAAGATTTAATTACTATATTCGAGAAAAATAATATTAAAAAAATAGACTGTCTAAACCAAAAATTTGATCCAAATACTCATCAAGCTATGCTTGAGCTGGAAAATGATAATGTCGAAGCTGGTACAGTACTTCAAGAAATCCAACCTGGCTACTTTTTTAAAGATAGGTTGTTAAGACCATCATTTGTTGCCGTTGCAAAGAAAAAAACCCAAAAAAATGATGAAAATAAAGAAATAAATAACAAATCAACTCTTGTAGAGAAATAAAAAACACCCATATACGTAATAATCAAAATAAAAGGATTAACATAATGAGTAGAATAATTGGAATAGATCTTGGAACAACAAATTCGTGTGTAGCGATTATGGACGGTTCGCAAGCAAAAGTTTTGGAAAATGCTGAAGGTGCGAGAACTACACCTTCGATTGTTGCATTTTTAGAGAATAATGAAAAGTTAGTTGGTCAACCAGCAAAAAGACAAGCTGTTACAAATGCTCAAGATACAATTTTTGCTTCAAAGAGACTAATTGGCAGAAGCTTTGAAGATGACTCTGTTAAAAAAGATTTAGGTAAAGTTCCATATAAAATTGTAAAATCAGATAAAGGTGAAGCTTGGATTGAAGCAAAAGGTGAAAAGTATTCCCCGGCTCAAATTTCAGCCTTTGTTTTACAAAAAATGAAAGAGACTGCAGAAAAATATTTAGGCCAGGTTGTTACAAAAGCAGTTATTACTGTCCCCGCTTATTTTAACGATGCCCAAAGACAAGCTACCAAAGATGCAGGAAAAATTGCCGGTCTTGAAGTTTTAAGAATTATTAATGAACCAACAGCTGCTTCACTAGCTTATGGTTTAGACAAAAAAGGTGGACAAAAAATTGCTGTTTACGATTTGGGTGGTGGTACTTTTGATGTTTCCATTCTTGAAATTGGAGATGGTGTCTTTGAAGTTAAATCTACTAATGGAGATACTTTTTTAGGCGGAGAAGATTTTGACGATGAAATAGTCAATTATTTAATTGATGAATTTAAAAAAGATAACGGTATTGATTTAAGAACAGATAAACTTGCACTTCAACGATTAAAAGAAGCAGCAGAAAAAGCCAAAATTGAGCTATCATCAGCTACTCAAACTGAAATAAATCTTCCATTCATAACTGCAGATAAAACAGGTCCTAAACATGTTAATTTAAAATTCACTAGAGCAAAGTTAGAAGCATTAGTTGGAAAATTAATTGAAAGAACATTAACACCTTGTAAAACTGCTTTAAAAGACTCAGGATTCTCTGCTGCTGAAATTAACGAGGTTGTTTTAGTTGGCGGCATGACTAGAATGCCTAAAGTTATCGAAGCAGTTAAAAATTTCTTTGGAAAAGAGCCAAATAAAAGCGTCAATCCTGATGAAGTAGTTGCTATGGGTGCTGCTATTCAAGCTGGTGTGCTTCAAGGCGATGTTAAAGATGTTTTGTTATTAGACGTAACACCTTTATCACTAGGTATTGAAACACTAGGCGGAGTTTCAACTAAATTAATTGAAAAAAATACGACAATTCCAACAAAAAAAAGTCAGGTTTTTTCAACTGCAGAAGATAATCAACCAGCTGTATCAATACGAGTGTTACAAGGCGAGAGAGAAATGGCAGCAGACAATAAATCACTTGGAAACTTTGAGCTTGTTGGTATTCCACCTGCACCAAGAGGAACTCCACAAATAGAGGTCACATTTGATATTGATGCTAACGGAATTGTGAGCGTTTCTGCAAAAGATAAAGGAACTGGAAAAGAACAAAAAATTCAAATTCAGGCTTCAGGAGGTTTAACTGACGAAGAAATTCAAAAAATGGTTAAGGAAGCAGAAGCCAACAAAGAAGAGGACAAAAAGAAAAGAGAAACAATTGATGCAAGAAACCAGGCTGATAGTATTATTTTTTCTACAGAGAAAAGTTTAAAAGAACATGGCGATAAAGTAACTGAGGAAGAAAAAAAAGCCATAGAAACTGGAATTTCTGATTTAAAAAAATCTCTGGAAAGCCCTGATACGGATACTGAAGAAGTTAAAAAGAAAACCCAAGATTTGATTCAGGTTTCTATGAAATTGGGAGAGGCAGTTTATAAAAGTCAGCAAAAAGATCCTGCGGCTCAACCTGAAGATCAAGAGATTAAAAAAGAAAATAAAGATAAGGAAGACGTAGTTGATGCAGATTTTGAGGATGTAAAGGACGATAAGGATAATAAAGACGATAAAGACGATAAAGACGATAAAGACGATAAAGAAAAAAGCGCCTAGGATATATTAAAAAAGGGAGCAACTTTTTGTGGCCAAGAAAGACTACTATGATATCTTAGGAGTAACTAAATCTGCTTCTAAAGATGAAATCAAAAAAGCGTATCGTTCTACCGCTTTCAAACATCATCCTGATAAAAACCCAGGCAATAAAGCTTCTGAAGAAAAATTTAAGGAAGCAAGCGAAGCTTATAGTGTTCTTTCAGATAATAGCAAAAAAACAAATTACGATCAATATGGACATGCAGCATTTGAGGGTGGTGGTGGTCAAGGATTTAGTGGTTTTGACACATCATCTTTCTCAGATATTTTTGAAGACTTCTTTGGAGATTTTTCAGATGGATCTAGCGGACCAAGTAGAAGAGGATCTGGCGCTAGAGGAAACGACTTAAGATATGACCTAAATATAAATTTAGAAGATGCATACAAAGGTTTGGAAAAAAAAATAGATTATACAACATATAAAAAGTGTGGTGGTTGTAGTGGTAGTGGTGCTGAGCCAGGATCAAAACCAATAAAATGTGACTACTGTAAAGGTAATGGTAAGATTAGGTCTAGCCAGGGCTTTTTTACTGTTCAACAAACTTGCCCTCAATGTCAGGGTAATGGAGAAACCATTGGTAAGGTATGCAAAAAATGTAGTGGTGGTGGAAAAGTTCAAAGTGAAGAATCTGTTTCAGTAAAAATTCCAAAAGGTGTAGATGACGGCACAAGGATAAGACTTACAGGTAAAGGAGAAGCTGGCACCAAAAGTGGTGGTAATGGGGATTTATACTTATTTATTTCTGTACAAAATCACAGTCTTTTTAAAAGATCTGAAGAAAATTTATTTTTTGAATTACCTATTACGTTTGCAGATGCTGCACTAGGAACAGTTATAGAAGTTCCCTGTATTAGTGGAAGTAAAGTTAATGTTAAAATTCCAGCCGGAACACAGTATGGAAAACAATTAAGATTAAAAGATAAAGGAATGCCAATTTTAAGGAGGAGTTCTTTGGGAGACTTATACATTAGAATTGTTCCTGAGGTTCCTATATCATTGTCTAAAAGACAAAAAGAACTTTTGGAAGAATTTAAAGATTTAGAAAATACCAAGCTAAGTCCAACTATAAAAAGCTTTTTTGAAAAAGCTAGAAAATTTTGGGGAAAAAAATAATGAAGAAAATTAATTTAGCAATTTCTGGCTGTATGGGGAAAATGGGCCAACAACTCATTAAATCTTCAATACAAGATAATAAATTTTTATTAACATCTCTTACTGAGAATAGAGAAATAAAAAAAAAAATAAGAGGTATTAAACCTAGCCTATGTACCGATCAAGCTTTTAAAAAAGTAGATGTAATAATAGATTTTACTGTTCCAATGTGCACTTTAAGCATTCTTAAGATTGCAGCAAAACTTAAAAAAAAAGTTGTTATCGGAACAACAGGCTTTACACAAAAAGAAGAAAATTTAATCAAGGAGTATTCAAAAAAAATTACAATTCTAAAAGCAGGAAATATGAGCTTAGGAATTAATCTTCTTATGTACTTAACAGAGATTGCTTCTAATTCTTTAAATAAAAAATTTTTAGGCAAAATTTTTGAAGTTCACCATAAATATAAAAAAGATTACCCATCTGGTACAGCACTAATGCTAGGACAAGGTATAGCTAATGGAAAAAATAAAACTCTTTATCAACTAATGGGAAAAAAATTTTTAAATAAAAAATCTTTTCCTTTCGGAAAGAAAATAAATTTTAATTCATTAAGAATAGGAGAGATAGTTGGCAAACATGAGGTTAAGTTTTCTAACGGTAAAGAAATAATTACTTTACATCACGAAGCATTTGATAGAACTCTTTACTCGGAAGGAGCTTTAACAGCTGCAAAATGGTTAATGAATAAAAAGCCAGGTTTATACTCAATGAGAGATGTTTTAAATTTTAAATAAGTTTAAAATAATGGATGAAATTCGACGTGCAAAGTTAATTTTAAAAAAACTAAATCAAATTTATCCTACAACACCTATTCCACTTAAACATAATAGTAAATTCACTTTACTAGTTTCAGTTCTTTTATCTGCCCAGTGTACCGATAAGAACGTAAACAATGTAACAAAAAATATATATCCCAAATATAATAAACCTGAGCATTTTGTTAAATTGGGAAGAAAAAAAATTGAAAAACTTATTAATAGTATTGGTATCTTTAGGATAAAAGCAAAAAGTATATATTTAATGTCTAAGCAATTAATAGAAAGTCATAATAGTAGAGTTCCTAAAAGTTTTGAAGAATTAGAAAAGCTACCTGGTGTCGGTCATAAAACTGCAAGTGTAGTAATGTCCCAAGGTTTTGGTCAGTCAGCTTTCCCTGTGGACACTCACATACATAGACTGGCTCAAAGATGGGGGCTAACAAACGGTAAGGATGTAATACAAACTGAGAAGGATTTAAAAAGATTATTTCCAGAAAAATCTTGGAACAAACTACACCTTCAAATTATTTTTTATGGAAGAGAATATTGCAAAGCTAGAGATTGTTATGGTATAAGTTGCAAAATTTGTACCGCATGTTACCCAGATAGAAAAAAACCAATTAAAACTATAAAAGCTTAATAAATATTATGAAAATTTTAGGAATAGGTAACGCAATTGTGGATGTTATTTGCAGAATTAATGAGGATTTTTTAATAAAAAATAACTTAATCAAAAGTACCATGAAGTTGGTAGATAGAAAAGAATTTAAAAAATTACTATCAAATTTAAATGTTGAAAAAACTATAGCTGGCGGGTCCGTCGCTAATTCTATTGTGGGACTTTCACAGCTAAAAAATGATGTTTCGTTCTTAGGAAAAGTGAACGATGACAAACTAGGTAATGAATATGAAAAAAGTTTAGCCAGCGAGAAAGTTAAATATTGCTATAAGAAAAAAATAGAAAACACTCCTACTGGAACATGTTTAATTTTAATTACTCCAGACTCTGAAAGGACAATGTGTACATTTCTTGGTATAGCAGGAAAGATTTCTCCTGACGACATTGATGAAAACTTTATTAAACAAAATGAATTAGTTTTTTTAGAAGGATACTTGTGGGATGAAGGAGAGCCCAAAGCAGCTTTTGATAAAGCTCTAGCCCTTGCCAACAGATCGGCTATGTCTTTGTCTGATAAATTTTGTGTCGAAAGACATAAAAAAAGCTTTAATTACCTAGTTAAAAACAAACTAGATGTTATTTTCTCTAACGAACAAGAAATAATGGAACTGATTGATACAAAAAAATTTGACGACGTAATTGAATTTGGAAAAAGTTTAAACAAAACATTGATAATAACGAGATCTGATAAAGGAAGTGTTGCGGTTTGTAATTCTGAGGTTGTTGAATGTGACGGACAGAAAAACCTTAAAATAAGAGATTTAACCGGTGCAGGAGATTTATTTGCTGCTGGTTTCTTACATGGATATATTAATAAAATGTCGACTAAAGAAAGTTTACAAAAAGGTACAGAAATGGCATCTAAAATTATTCAAAAAATTGGAGCTCGATTGAATTAAATATTGTTTTTATAAAACAAATTTAGTTTTAATCTTTTTTTTTAAACTAACTTTACCTATTTATTTGATTCAATAACTCTTTTCGGTACCTTTTAAAATAAATCAATAGCTATATTATTTCTTTTTTTCAAATTGAATAACCACCTTTGCAATTAATAATAAAATTTTCATCTTTGAATGTAGATAATATTTTTTTTCGAAGCCTATAAATATGAGTTTCTATAGTATGTGTGTGGGCATCATCCGCATAATTCCACACTCTTTTTAGAATAATACTTTTAGATAATGGGTTTTTTTCATTAAATAATAATTCAATAAGTTGTATTTCTTTTTCCGAAAGAGTAATTGATAAGTTTTTTTTTTTTAGCTTTCTTTCATTTTTATCAACAACATATTCTTTAATTTTTATAGCAGAGTTATGATTAAATTTTCTTGATATTATTAAATCTGTAATTTTATTTGAGATTTCTATTAAACTTGATGGAAGCAAAATTACATTATTATAGAAAAGTTTAATGGTGTTTAAAGAATTTTTATTTTTTAGTAATAAAACAGGTTTGTCCTTTATTTTATTAATTAAATCTAAAACATCACTATCATTACAAACTTCACCGTCAACTAAGACAAAATTAATTTTTTTTATTGATGATTCAGAAAGGTATTGATTATCGTGAAAAACTAATGAAAAGTGCAAATATTCTTTAACTTCAATTAAAGAATTGTTAAAGTTTTTGGTGCCGAAAACTAGTAAGTTATTTTCCATAGACATGAATATAAAATTAAAAAATAAATTTTTATACTTTAATAAGTATAAGATAAAATGCGCTATAGGTAAAAGAGGAATTACATTAAAAAAAGAAGAGGGAGACAAAAAAACACCTAAAGGTGCTTTTACCTTTAAATCAATATTTTATAGAAAAGATAGAATATCAAAATTAAAATCAATACTTAAAAAGAATGTAATAAAAAAAAATATGGGGTGGTGTGATGACGTAAACTCCAATCTTTATAACAAAATGATCAAATTTCCTTTTAATTTCAGTGCAGAAAAACTTTGGTTAAAAAATAATGTTTATGATGTGATTATTGTAATAAATTATAATTTAAAACCTATTATTAAAAATAAAGGAAGTGCAATTTTTTTACATGTTGCAAAAAAAAATTACTCTCCGACAAAAGGGTGCATTGCTATTACAAAAAAAAACATGATTTTACTTGCAAGTAAAATCAATGGTAGCACAAAATTAATAATTAGTTAACTTCTACTCCCAAAGATTGAACTCCCTAATCTTACAAAAGTAGTTTCATAATTACATGCAGTTTTAAAATCTGAGGACATGCCCATGCTTAGTTCTTTTAAACCAAGCAATTTATTTAATTCCATTAATTTTTTAAAATAATCATCTACCTTAACATTATTAGGTGGTATTGCCATTAAGCCGATAACGTTAATTTTTAATTCTCTGACACAGTAATAATAAAAATCATCAAGCAAATTTATACCTATCCCTGCTTTTTGATTCTCATTGCCTATATTAACTTGAATAAAATATTTAAGTTTTCTATTAGAAATATTTTCTTGTTTTGATAGAATATTTGCAAGTTTTTGGTTGTCTAAAGAGTGAATGTAATCAAATATTTTTACTGCATCTTTAGCTTTATTACTTTGTAGTTTACCAATCATATGTAAATTTATATTGGGAAAATTTTTTTTTAAATGTGACCATTTTGATTGGGCTTCTTGAACTTTATTTTCACCAAAATGTAGATGTCCATAATTTACTAACGGGCTTATGTGGTCGTAAGAAAATGTTTTAGAAACTGCAACAATCTTTACGTTGCTATTGTTGATAAGAGATTTTATATTTTCAAATCTAGAAATTATTGGATTCATAAATGTTTATTATAAAGAATAATTATTATTTATACATAGAAAATACTACGTCTATAAACATTGATCTTTTTAAAAAAAATAGAAAAATTACAATTATTTATCGTAATAATGGAAATGTAGAAAATTTTACGAAATTAAGAATTTTTAGGCAAAAATGTAGGCTTAAAAATTTTAAGTTTTATATAGCCAATGATTATAATCTTGTAATATCTTGCAAAGCAGATGGCTTATACCTCTCGTCTTATAATAAGAAAATTTATTCTAGACTTTTAAATAATTTAATAGGTTCCGCCCATAATTTTAAAGAAATATATGAAAAAATAAATCAAGGATGCAAAACTATTATACTATCTAGACTCTTTGTAACCTCGTATATAAATAAGAAAGGAAATCTTGGAATTCACAAATTCAATTTAATAAAAAAGAACTACTTAATCAACCTAGTCCCGTTAGGTGGAATAAATAGTCTCAATTTACTTAAATTAAATCTTGTAAATTCAAATGGTCTTAGTTTATTTTCTGAGATAAAAAAAAAGCCGGCTATTTCTAACCGGCTTTTTTAATTTTTAAATTAGATGCTAACTAAAACGCAGTTTTAATACTGATTGTTCTAGAATCATCTTCTGCAGCAGTAACATAACCCGCGTTATCTGTTGTTGCAGTTTGGAAACCAAGAATTAAACCACCAACAGTATAAGCTACGTTGTATGCTGTTGTTTCTTGTTCTACCGCTAATGGCTGATTACGTTTATCAGACTCATACACGTTGTATGAAACAGCTAAGCTATCATTAACAGCGTAAGCAACACCGTAAACTATATCTCTGTAGAATTGGTCAGCAGTAATCGCTGTTTGAGCAGCTTGATATGCTTTTTTCTGAACACCAAGAGATAATGGTCCGTATGCATAGTTAAGTGCAACTGTTCCACCTTCTTTTGAAGCCAATGTTATAGAGTCAGTTGAGTCACTATGCTCATAACCAAGATCTATTTTAAGACCAGCTAACTGAGATACCAAAGCACCTGCGTCAACATTTATAGCATGTGATTCAGCACTTTTAGCAGCAGCATTTGTTTCAGCTGAACTACCTTTTTCGTTATTAAGTTTTCCATCAAGTTTTGGATAGTAAGTACCATTGTAAGATACACCTGTTCCCATGATGTTTTTATATGCATAACCCAAGCTCATAGAACCTTCTAAGCCTGAACCGAAGTCCGTAGAGTATGTTCCTGAACCTGAACCATTAGCTTCTTCAAAAGCTGATGGCGTTATGTCATCGATAGAGTTTGCTGAGTCACCTGAGTTACCAATTTTGAAATCACCAAAAGGAGATGCAAATACTATTTTGTGATCTGCGCCTGAGTCTCCCATGAATGTTCCGTCAGTACCCATTGTCCATTTTACTGCAGTACCATTAAGAACTTCTGTTTCACCTGTGAAAGTTAAATCAGTGTTCATACCAAGTGGGTTACCTGTTGTTTGGTTCCCTTGTGTGTTGTACGTAGCTTGCATAGTACCAGTTACAGTCATTTCGCCAGCGTTAACACTTGCGAATGAAAATAAGCCAGCCATAAGAGCTACGATTATTTTTACTTGTTTCATATGTATCCTTTGTTTTATTTTCGTAATTATAATTATTATTACTTGCATCGTATTTACCATTATTAGTCTTCCAGTGTTGAGTAATTCTCTCTAGATCTCTAAATTTCCATGATGTGTTGTATATTTACAACAATTACTTATTATACTTTAGGTTTTATTCAATCTTTATGCTCATTTGTAGACATAATTTCATTTAAAACATAATTTTTAAATATATGTTATTATACAATTTTACTTTATCAAAGGACTTCAAATGACCAATTTTTTAAAAATTATCCCCCTTTTATTAATTTCCTTAATGCTGCTTAACTCTTGTGGCTCAATTGAAAAGTTAAAAGATATTAGAAAACCTGTAGATTTAAGAAAAACACCCTTAGATCCAAACGAAAGAGCAAGACAAAACGTTTCACAAGGAAAAGGTATTTCATTAAAATCCCTAGGAGGTGGTCGTGGAGGTACAAACTACGAGTTTAGTACTTCTAATCCAATGTGGCGAGCGACATTAGACTCGTTAGATTTTATTCCACTAACTACGGTTGATTATTCTGGAGGTTTAATCATTACAGATTGGTACACCGATGGTAATGATAGAAATGAATCATTAAAAATTACGATAAGGTTTTTATCTAATGAAATTCAATCTAATAGTTTAAAAATTATAGTTCACCAAAAGCGATGTCTCAGCCAAAACAACTGCCCTACACAAGTAATTGATTCTACTATAGGGGAAGAGCTGATAAAAGTAATTTTATCTAAAGCAGCTTCTTTAGAAAAACAAACTAAAAAATAGTTTTTAAATATTTGAATGGAAAGATTAAATTTTCAATTAATTGAAAAAAAATGGCAATTAATTTTTGAAAAAAAAAAAATTTATAGAACTAAAACAAATAAAAAATTCTATTGTTTAGAAATGTTTCCTTACCCATCTGGAAAAATACATATGGGACATGTTAGAAATTATACAATTGGAGATGTTATTGCACGCTTCAAATATTTAAACGGATTCAATGTACTTCATCCCATGGGGTGGGATTCTTTTGGTCTACCTGCTGAAAATGCTGCTAGGGAAAATAATCTTCATCCAAAAGCTTGGACTAAAAAAAATATATCTGAAATGAAAAGACAGCTTAAAATGTTAGGCTTATCTATTGACTGGGATCTAGAAATATCTACTTGTGATAAAAATTATTACAAACATCAGCAAGAGCTATTTATTGATTTTTATAATAAAGGCTTTGTTTCGAGGAAAGAAAGTTATGTGAATTGGGATCCAGTAGAACAATCAGTATTAGCCAATGAACAAGTGGTTGATGGTAAGGGGTGGCGGTCAGGTGTTTCGGTTGAAAGAAAAAAACTTTCACAATGGGTTTTTAATATAACAAAAGTTGCCGATGAATTATTGAACGACATACAATTATTAAAAGATTGGCCTGAAAAAGTTAAGTTGATGCAAAAAAATTGGATTGGTAAATCTACGGGTTGCGAACTAAACTTTGAATTGATTGATCAAGAAAAAAAAATAAAAGTTTTTACAACACGGCCTGATACAATTTTTGGTGCTAGCTTTGTCGCTATTTCAATAGATCATCCCATATGTAAAGAACTTGAAACTAGAAATGATTTTAAGAAATTTAAGGAGGAGAGCTTAAAAACAGGAACAACAGAAGAATCTTTGGCAAATGCTGAAAAAAAGGGCCTACATACTAATTTATTTGTAAAACATCCATTTATCAAAAATAAAAAAATCCCTGTTTTTGTGGCAAACTTCGTCTTAATGGACTACGGAACTGGAGCCATTTTTGGTTGTCCTGCTCATGATCAACGTGATCTAGATTTTGCAAAAAAATATAACTTAGATATTATTGAAGTTGTCACAGATAATGTAAATAAACCTAAAGATTTTAAAAAAATAAACGTAGCATATACTTTGGATGGGAACTTAATAAACTCTGATTTTTTAAACGGACTAGATGTTGAAAATGCTAAAAAAAAAATAATAGAGGTAATAGAGAATAAAAATATTGGTCAAAAAAAAATTTCTTTCAGATTGAAAGATTGGGGGGTGTCTAGACAGAGGTACTGGGGATGTCCAATACCAATGATTTATCTAGAAGACGGAAGTGTTGTACCGGTTGATAAATCTGAATTACCAATTCAATTGCCAGAAGAAATTGATTTAAAGAAAAGTGGAAACCCACTTGAGAATCACCCAACTTGGAAAAGAACAATACAAAAAAAAACCGGCAAGAGTGCAATAAGAGAAACTGATACTTTAGACACGTTTGTTGATTCGTCTTGGTATTTTATGAGATTTTGTTCACCTAACAACATCAACGAACCATTTAAAGTGAGTGATTTAAACTATTGGATGCCTGTAGACCAATACATTGGAGGTATTGAGCATGCCATTTTGCATCTTCTTTATTCAAGATTTTTTATGCGTGCGGTCAAAGAAAACAACCCAGAAATAAATGAAAAAGAACCATTTAAGGGTCTCTTTACGCAGGGCATGGTTTGCCATGAAACTTATAAAGATAATAAAGGCAAATGGTTAAATCCTGACGAGATAGAAAAAATAGCAGAAAAAAAATTTATCAAAACTTTGGACAAAACTACTGTAACGCTCGGTCCCTCAGAGTCTATGTCAAAATCAAAAAAAAATGTAATTGATCCAGAAAACATGATTAAATCTTATGGGGCAGATGCAGTTAGATGGTTTATTTTGTCAGATAGCCCCCCTGAAAAGGATATACAATGGTCTAATCATGGTGTGAATGCTGCATATAAATTTTTACAAAAAATTTATAATTTAAATAATCTAATTCTTGCTCGTAAAAATAAAGGGTCTGAAAAAAATAATGAGTTTGAAATAAAATTTAATAATTATACTTTGAAAATTACCAATTTGATTAACAATTTTCAATTAAATGTTGTCGTAGCAAATGTTTATAGCGTTTATAGTCTTTTTGCAGAATATATGGATAAGGAAGTAAATAATGAATGTATTAAAAAAAAATTCACAGATTTAATGAAAATATTAATTCCATTTGTTCCACATCTTGCTCACGAATGTCTTGAGCATCTAGGTGCAACAGAAACGGATGAATGGCCTTCGATTAATGATAAATTAATTTTAGAGAAGAAAATTAAAATTGCAGTGCAAATTAACGGTAAAACTAAACAAATAATAGAAATAAAAAAAGATTTAAACGAAGCCAGTGTTGTAAACCATTGTAAAGAAAATACAAAAATTAATGATAAACTAATGAATAAAAAAATTATAAAAACTATATACATTAAAAATAAAATAATAAACTATCTGGTAAAATAAAATTTATGAAGAGAGCTACTAAAATTGTATCATTTTTTATTTTCTCGATCCTACTACTTTCCTGTGGTTTTAAAATAACTAACAAAGGTAAACTGCAAGCGTATTTTCAAAATATTAATATAACAGGCGAAAAACGCATGACTTATGAATTAAGAAATAATATTCTTCTAATCTCAAACAAGAACGCAAAAGATAAATTTGATATTGATTTAAAAATCGAAAAAAATAAAACTAATAAAATTAAAGATAAAGCAGGTAAGACCACGAGATATAGCTTGAGTGTTTCTGCAGAATTAAAAATCACAAATGTTGATAGTCAAAGAGTTATTAGTAGAAAAATTACCGAGAAGAGTGAATATTATGTAACTAAAAATTATTCAGACACTATCAAAAATGAAAAGAATGCATCAAAGCTTATTACCCAACAATTATCTGACCAGATCCTAGATTTTATAATTCTATCTATTAAAAATTAAGTGATACTTAAAACTTATATAGTTGAACAAGATTTAAAGATCTTAAAAAATTATCGATCAGTTTTGCTATATGGAGAAAATGATGGAATCAAAGATGACATTAAATCAAAAATAAAACATACGCACAAAGAAGCTGAGATAATAAATTTTTTTGAGGACGAAATTTTAAAAAATAAAAATTTATTATATGAAAATATTAATAATGGATCTCTATTTAATGAAAAAAAAATAATTTTTATACAATCGGCAACGGATAAAATTTTAGAAGAGATTATATATGGTTTACAAAAGGAAAATGATGATACAAAAATTTATATATTTTGTGATAATTTAGACAAAAAATCAAAATTAAGAAGTTTTTTTGAGAAAGAAAAGAATTTAGCAACTTTGCCTTGTTACACAGACAATGAACAAACTCTAATAAACTACGTTACAATTGGTTTGAAGGGTCTTAAAGGACTTACTGGAGAAATAATTAATATTATAATTAACAACTCGGGCTCTAATCGAAAAATTATAAAAAATGAATTAATAAAAATTAGAGACTTTTTTGAAAAAAAAACAATTAATAAGGAACAGCTTTTAGAAATTCTAAATATTAGAAATGACAATGGATTTAATGAGATAAGGGATCAAGTCTTAATAGGCAGAAAAGCAAAGGTTAATAAACTTCTATCTGAAGTTGATTTGACAAGTGAAGATAGTTTTTTTTATTTAAATAGCTTTTATTATAGAATTTTAAAACTTGCAGAAATAAGTAAGGAAAATATGAAATATAATAATCTTGAAGAAACACTGGACAACATAAGACCAGCAGTATTTTGGAAGGACAAGCCAACTTATCTTCAACAAATAGCGAGATGGGACTTGCAAAAACTTAATAATGCGCTGCATAAAGTTGGAGAAGTAGAAATTTTAATGAAAAAAAATTCACATATAAGAAAAGATATTTTGATTAAGAATCTTATAGTATCTCTTTTAGACGAAGCAAATATTACTTCATAAGCAATTTTGAAATCATTTCAAATTGATCAGAACTATTATACTCAACCACTACTTTCCCAGAGTTGTTCTTTTTATTATTTACCGTAACTTTTAAACCTAAATGTTCTTCAAGTCTTCTTTGGACCAAAAGAATATTTGGATCAGTTTTTTTAGGCAGATTTAGTTTTCTATTTTCTTTTTCTTTTTCATTTTTTACTAAATTTTCAATTGATCTAGAGCTAAGTTTTTCTTTAATTATAGATTTTGCGATTTCAATAGCATTAAATCTTCCAACCAAAGGTCTAACCTGACCTGCTGTTAATTGTCCTTTTTCTACATAATTTATTACTTCTTCAGGTAAAGACAAAAGTCTCATGGTATTGCTAATATGACTCCTACTTTTACCCATAAACTCTGATAATTTTTCATGATCATAATTAAATTTATTAATAAGTTTAGAATAACCTTTGGCTTCTTCAATTGAGTTAAGATCCTCTCTTTGGATATTCTCTATTATAGCTAATTCTAAAGATTGATTGTCGTTAATATCTAAGGCTACTACGGGTACTTCGTGAAGTCCTGCCTTTTGTGCGGCTAGCCATCTTCGTTCTCCAGCTATAATTTCATAAGATCCAGAATTATTTTTTCTAACAGCTATAGGCTGAATTAAGCCGTTTTTTTTAATTGATTGAGATAATTCTTCTATTTTTTTATCATCAAAATAGACTCTTGGTTGAAATTTATTTCTATTCAAATCGCCTATTGATGCTAGAAAATATGGACTATTAGAGTCTTTTTCTTTAATAATATTACCTTCTGGTTGTTTAATTTCTTTTTCATCTCCAAATAAAGACATTAACCCTCTGCCAAGACCTTTCTTATTTTTTTCTCTACTCATTAGGTTCCTTTGTTACTTTCTTGATTAATAAACTCTTTAGCAAGTCTAATGTAAGACTGACTTCCAAGACATGCTTTGTCGTAAACAATACATGGAACACCATGCGACGGAGCTTCCGATAATCTAACATTCCTTGGTATTACCGTTTTATAAACTTTCTCTTTAAAATATTTTCTTGCTTCATCATCGACTTGTGTTGACAATTTATTTCTTTTATCAAACATAGTTAAAAGAATTCCTCTAATTTCTAGTGTTGGATTTAAATTAATTTTTATTCTTTTAATCGTTTTGATTAATTGAGAAATTCCCTCTAAAGCAAAAAATTCTGTTTGAAGTGGAACTAATAATTCATCAGCTACCACTAACGACATTACTGTAAGTAAACTTAATGAAGGCGGGCAATCAATAAATATATTTTCGTATGAATTGAGTAATTCATTATTTTTTTCACCTAAAATCTCTTTTAACAGGAAAGCTCTGTTAGGATCGTTGGCAGTTTCTACCTCCAAACCTGATAAATTGACGTTTGAGCCGATTATATCGAGGTTTTCTACACAACTCTTTTGTATGCTTTTTTTTAGGTCGCATTGACCTATAATGACTTTATAAATATTTTTATCAACTTCATTATTGGATTTTCCTAAACCAGTTGTTGCGTTACCTTGTGGGTCTAGATCTATTACTAATATCTTTTTACCAAGTTGGGCTAATGCAGTTGAAAGATTAACAACTGTTGTTGTTTTGCCTACGCCGCCTTTTTGGTTTATTACTGAAATAATTTTTTTCATTTTATTTTTTAATATCTACTATTACTATTTTTGATTCTGGACTAGTAATACTTTTTTCTAAATTATAAATGTAATTATAATTATTGTTAAGTTTTTTTATTTCTTCCTCAGCGCTTTTTCCCTTTAATATAATAAGTTTGTGACTAACTTTAATTATTTCACGTGAAATACGGATATGTTCCTCCAGCTTCTTAAATGCCCTTGATATAACATAGTCACTACTAATGTTGTGGGACTTATAATCGTTTTCATAGATTTCTGCCTTTATATTAAACTTTTCGCAAATTAAGTTTAGAAATTTAACCTTTACTCTCGATTTTTCATATAATTTCACGCGAAATCTGGGATTTTTATTAAATATTGCAATAATTATACCTGGAAAACCTGCTCCAGTTCCTAAATCTGACAAACTTAAATCTTTATTAAAATCGATAAATTTGACTAATTGTGCAGAATCCAAAACGTGTCGATCCCATATTTGGTTTTCTGTTGATTTAGATATTAAATTAAATTTTTTATTGTATTCTATAACTTCTCGACAAAAATTTTCAATTTTATATAGGGAGTCTTGATTAAAATATAGTTGACTATTTAGTATATTTCGAACTTCTCTTTCATTCATTAAGCAGGTATTTTATACCTGTTTTTCTTTATGAATGCTAAGAGTATAATTGCTGCTGCTGGTGTGACGCCATCTATTCTTAAAGCCTGTCCTAGTGTTTTTGGCTTAATAATTTTGAGCTTAGACTTAATTTCATTAGAAAGACTATCAAATTTTTCATAATCAATATCGATTGGAATGGATATTGCTTCATCCTTTTTGAAAGCTGCTATGTCGTGACTCTGTTTTTTTAAATATCCTATATAATGAGCGTCAATTTCAACTTGTTCATCTATATATTTATCAAACTTGGGTATATTATCCCATATTTTTCTTAACATATCCAACTTAACTCCATTTTGAGAAAGAATTTCAATGCCATTCCTTTTGACGCCATCCATAGCAATCTTAACAGAATACTTAGCGGCTTCGTTGGGGGACAACAAATGAGATTTCAAAACATCAGTTACAGTAACTAGTTTTATTTGCTTGTTCAGAAAGCTTTTTTCTCGATTTGCGTTTATTAAATTAATTTTGATCCCAAGAGGTGTCAGTCTTTGATCTGCATTATCAGCACGTAAAGAAAGTCTATACTCCGCTCTTGATGTAAACATACGATACGGTTCAGAGACACCTTTAGTGATCAGATCATCTATCATCACGCCTATATAAGATTCCGACCTGTCTAAAATAAATTCTTTTTCATTTTTAATTTTTAATGCAGCATTAATGCCTGCTATTAAACCTTGAGCAGCTGCCTCCTCATAACCTGTTGTACCGTTTATCTGGCCCGCTAAAAATAATGACTTAATTTTTTTTGTCTCAAGCGTTGGCTTTAACTCCCTCGGGTCTACGTAATCATACTCTATTGCATAACCTTCTCTAATCATCTTAACTTGCTCTAAACCTTTGATTTTATTCAAGATTTTAATTTGAATCTCTTTTGGAAGAGAGGTTGATATACCATTTGGGTAAATAGTATTGTCTCTTAATCCCTCTGGTTCAAGAAATATTTGATGACTTTCTTTTTCTTTAAATTTTACAATCTTGTCTTCTATTGAGGGACAATATCTTGGCCCGACCCCTTTGATATTTCCAGAGTACATTGCACTAAGATGTATGTTCTCATTTATTATCTTATGAACTTCTTTGTTTGTGTGTGTGATGCCACATGAGATTTGTTTATTGCTTATTTTGTTTGTGAGAAAAGAAAAAAAATAAGGATCAGAATCAGCTGGTTGCATTTCAATTTCATCATAATTAATAGTTGTTCCATCTAAACGTGGAGGAGTTCCTGTCTTTAACCTGCCAAGTTTAATGTCAAATTTTTTAAGTTGTTCACTTAAACCAGTTGATGGTTTTTCATCAAATCTACCTGCGGGGGTTTGTTCTTGACCAATATGTATTAGTCCGTTTAAGAAAGTACCTGTTGTTAAAATAAGTTGTTTACAAAAGATTTGCTTATTACTTTCACAAATAAAACCTACTATTGTTTTGTTTTCATTATCAAACAAGAACTTAACTACTGGGTCAGCTACAACAGTTAGATTTTTATAATTTAATAATAATTTTTGCATGTGCTCTTTATAAAGAGCCCGGTCTGATTGTGTTCTTGGCCCTCTAACAGCCGGTCCTCTACTTCTATTTAGCAGTCTGAACTGAATACCCGACTTATCAGTTACAACACCCATTACGCCATCAAGTGCATCAATCTCTCTTACAAGATGTCCTTTACCCAAACCTCCTATAGCCGGATTACAGGACATTTCACCTATGGTCTCGATCTTATGTGTAAATAATCCAGTATTCACGCCCATTCGAGCAGATGCTGCTGCTGCCTCACATCCGGCATGACCACCACCAATAATTACTACATCATAGGTTATATTACTCATAAGCTAAATGTATTACTCTAAATTTACTTTACAAGATATTATTTAATTATTTGCCTATACAAAATTCTTTAAAGATTGAGTCAAGAATTTCCTCAACATCTACTTTTCCAACTATATTTCCTAAGTGTCTAGTTGCCATCCTAAGATCTTCCGCGGCCATTTCTATATCTTTGTTTTTATCTTTTCTTAAAAAATTATCTATTTCTTCTAGACATGCATTTAGTTTATTTCTGTGTCTTTCTTTTGTGATAAGGACGTTGTTTGATGTTATAAATTTTTTACTCAATTTTTCTTTTATTTTATCTATTAAATGAATGATGTTTTTATTTTTTTTTACAGATATTAAAACTACATCAACATTATTAAATGTATGATTAAAATTACTGATGAGATCAGATTTATTTAGAACAATAATGGAGTCTTTGTTAATCAAGTTTTTAATTTTCTCATCAACATATTTTGAGGAATTATCAATCAAGATTAAGCTTAAATCAGATTCTTTTGATTTATTAATAGCTAAAGAGATCCCTATTTTTTCGATTTCATCTTCAGAATCTCTTATGCCTGCTGTATCGAACAATATGACTGGGTAACCATCTATATTTAAGCTCACCTCTATAATATCTCGTGTTGTACCTTTTTCTTCGGACACTATGGCTGCTTCTCTCTTGGACAGTAAGTTAAGAAGTGATGACTTACCTGCGTTTGCTTCTCCTACTATAGATACTTTAAAACCATCTCTTATTTTTTCACCTACTTTATTGTCTTCAAGAATTTTTTTTATATCTGCATGTACCTCTTTAATCGATTCATGAACTTCTTTTAAGACACTGTCTGGCAAATCTTCTTCACCAAAATCAATTTTTGCTTCTATATATGCTAACGATTTAATGAGTTTTTCTCTCAAATTATTATAGTAATTTGACGCATTTCCTTGAACTAAATTTATAGCCTGTTTTCTTTGTAGTTCAGTTTCTGAATATATTAAATCTCCAATGCTTTCGGCTTTGATTAGGTCAATTTTATTATTCTGGAATGCAATTTTTGTAAATTCTCCAGGTTCGGCTAATCTACAGTTATTCTGCTCAGACAGAACTTTAAGAAAACATGAAATAACTGCATTACTTCCGTGTATGTGAAATTCAACCAAATCATCACCTGTAAAGCTGTTAGGACCAGGAAAAGACAATAAAAGACCCTCATCCATCAAGCTGTTGTTAGATGGATTGTAAAACTTGCAAAGATTTAGCTTTTTAGATTTTAATAGCTTTTTTTTGGATATTAACTCAGAAATTTTTAGTGCGTCTTTTCCGGATAATCTAATTATGGCAATACCAGATGGTCCTATGCCAGACGAAAGAGCGTAAATATTCATTTCAATTTTATTAATAACACAAAAGAGATGTGTAAGATTTTAAAATAATTAAATAGTTTTATTCATGGAATCAAAGAAGTCTGCATTGTTCTTTGTGTTTTTAAGTTTAGAAATTAAAAACTCTATGCCATCCATGGTTCCCATCGGACTTATGATTCTTCGTAGAACGTTCATTTTAGATAAATCATCTTTTTGGAAAAGAAGTTCTTCTCTTCTTGTTCCCGACCTAGTGATATCAAGTGCTGGATAAATACGCTTATCTGCAACTTTTCGATCTAAAATTAGTTCACAATTACCTGTTCCTTTAAATTCTTCAAAAATTACTTCATCCATTCTAGAACCTGTGTCAACAAGGGCAGTAGAGATAATTGTCAATGATCCTCCTTCTTCTATGTTTCTGGCTGCACCAAAGAATCTTTTTGGTCTTTGCAATGCGTTTGCATCCACACCACCAGTTAAGACTTTGCCTGAACTAGGAATAACAGCATTGTAAGCTCTGCCAAGCCTAGTTATAGAATCTAATAAAATTACAACGTCTTTCTTGTGTTCTACCAATCTTTTAGCCTTTTCAATAACCATCTCGGCCACGGCGACATGTCTTGAAGCAGGCTCGTCAAATGTTGAACTAACTACCTCACCTTTTACAGACCGCTGCATATCCGTGACTTCCTCTGGTCTTTCATCAATTAACAAAACCATCAGGTAACATTCAGGATGATTTGTGGTGATTGACTGTGCAATGTTTTGTAAAATTATAGTTTTACCTGCTCTAGGTGGAGAAACAATTAAAGCTCTTTGTCCTTTTCCAATCGGACTAACAAGATCGATTAACCTTGCTGTATTGTCGGGTTTTTTTTCTATAGTAGCAGATTCAGTTTCTAGAGTTATTCTTTCGTTTGGATAAAGTGGTGTTAAATTATCAAATGCAATTTTATTTTTTGCCTTTTCTGGTTCTTGAAAATTAATTTTAGTTACTTGTAATAAAGCAAAATATCTTTCTGCATCTTTAGGTGATCTTATTTCACCTTCAACTGTATCGCCTGTTCTCAGACCGAAACGTCTAATCTGACTTGGGCTTACATAGATATCATCTGGTCCAGGCAAGTAACTTGATTCCATGGCTCTTAAAAAACCGAAACCGTCTTGGAGAGTCTCTAATACCCCGGCTCCTGTAATTTGTTCATTTTTTTCAGCTAATTTTTTTAAAATTGCGAAAAGAAGTTCTTGTTTTCTTAGTGTGCTGGAATTTTCAATGCCAAGTTTTTCAGCTTGAGAAGTGAGTTCAGCAGGATTTTTTTTCTTTAGTTCTTGTAGGTTCATATGAGATTGATAAATTGATGAGGTAGGTAACAGTAATATAAGGGTTTTTTACAATAATTCAAGCTTATAATGGTTTAAAAATAACCACGAAAATAATACCGATTAAAAGAATGGTAGGAACCTCGTTTATAATTCGATAAAACTTAGGGGAATAATTACTGTAATTGTGTCTAAGATTGTTTAAACAATGTAAAAGGAAAAAGTGGTAACACGTCAATAATAAAACCATAATGATTTTTAACTGCAGCCAAAGGTAATTAAAACTTTCAAATCCAATAGAATGTATTAATAAAATACCAAATAACCAAGACAGAATCATTGCCGGATTCATAATATAAAAAAAAAGTTTTTTTTCCATTTGTTTAAATGTTTCTTTCTTCCCCTCATTGTTAATCGTTTCAGTGTGATAAACAAAAAGTCTAGGCAGATAAAGAAGTCCTGCCATCCAAGATATGACTGATATTAAATGCAAAGATTTAAACAAAAGATAAAGGTTCATTGTTCTAAGAAATTCCCCTAGGACATTTTGTAAATTTATCAGGGCACTTAATTGATGATGTAAATTTTTCTCCATTACTAGCTTTTAAAATGCTTGATTTTAAAGAATTAATAAAATCTTGATTTATGGTAACAGCTGGTACGCGAATATAATCTTTCGATCCATTTTTTTCAGCAAGTTTTCTGTATTCAATGTCAAGTTCGACCAGAGTTTCTGAGTGTTCTGAAACAAAAGCGACAGGTACAATAATTAATATCTTTTTCTTTTTTGCTTCTTCTTTTATAATGTTTTCCGTCGATGGTCCTATCCATTTTAATGGACCAACTCTACTTTGGTAGCTTAAAATATAATTTAAGTTTTTTATTGACAGCTTTTTCACCAGCTCTTTGACAGATTGTTCGACTTGCCATTGATAGGGGTCACCTTGCTTAATTTTATTTTCAGGCAAACCATGAGCTGAAAAAACTAAAGTTGTTTCACTTAATCTTTTTATATCAATTTTTTCTTTAATTAATTTAGAGTAAGATAAAATGAAATCATTTTCTGTTGGATAACAACATATAATTTTAGTTTCTGTTTTTAAACGTTCTTTTGTACACACGTCTAACCACTCCTTGATCGAAGATCCTGAAGTAGCTTTTGAATATTGAGGGTAAAGTGGGAGTAAAATTATTTGATGTGGATTAAATTCTTTTACTTTTTTAATAGTTTCTACCGCACGGGGGTTCCAACATCTCATTACTATGAAACACTTATAATTATCAACTTCGTTTCTTAAACTTTTCTCAATTGCTTCAGACTGAGATTGTGTTTCTTCTAGAATAGGAGACTTTCCCCCCATTTCAGAATAAATGGCTTTTGCTATTGGGGTTCTTTTTTTTGAAATAAATTTAGCAAGTGGGTATCTTATAAATGATGGAAGACCAATAATGGCTGGATCGTTAAATAAATTAAACAAAAAAGGCTCAACAGCATTAAGACTGTCTGGGCCACCTAGATTAAATAAAATAATGGCTTTTCTCATTTAAAATTATTTACTCTTTCTATAACTTTTTTTAAAATAGCAGGATTTGTTTCTGGTAACAAACCATGCCCTAGATTAAAAATGTAGGGACTATTTTTAAAAATATTTAAATATCTATCTACTTCATTAAATACCTCGCTTTCATCTTTAAACAAAACTTTAGGGTCCATTCCGCCTTGTAGGCACACATCTTTTAAGTTCTTTTTAGCCCACAACGGGTCTAATTCATAATCTAGATTCAAACAGTCTGGTTTAACTGTATTTAAAAAATGAATGTAATTTTTATTTATTCCTCTTGGGAAACAAATAACTGGAATTTTTCTGTTTCTACAGAAATCAACAATTTTTTTATTTGGCTTATAACAGTAATTGCGAAGTTTATCGTTGGGTATTAGTCCGGCCCATGAATCAAAAATCTGTACAGTGTCAGCTCCTGCATTTATTTGGGATTCAAGGTGTGCACACAAATATTCATTAAGTTTTTCTATAAGAATTATTAATTCTGACTCTTTCGCTTTTAATTTATTAAGATCTATTTCATTTTTATTTTTCTTTAAACCAAGCATGTAGACTGCAATTGTCCATGGTGCTCCGACAAATGAAATTAATGACTTTTCTTTATTTAGTTTTTTTTTTGTTTTTTTAATTGCTTCATAAATCGGGTTTAATTTTTTAATAAAGCCTACCTTGTTGTTTTTTAAAAAAATATTTAAATCAAAATCTGATAATGTTGGACCTATATTTTTTTCAAAATTAACTTTTTGACCTAAGCCATAAGGAACCATTAAAATATCAGAAAAAATTATAGCAGCATCAATATTAAACCTTTTTAAAGGTTGAAGAGTAATTTCAGCACTTAAGTTACTATTTAAACAAAGTTTGATGAAATCTTTATTTTTTAATCTAATTTTTCTAAATTCAGGAAGATAACGGCCTGCTTGTCTCATAAACCAGACCGGGGTACAAGAAGTATCTTTATTTAGTATACAGTTTTTAAATTTACCCATTAATATAATAATATATTTAAAAGTAAACTATTTGATATAGGGCATGTTGGTTTCTGAGATAAATAATTATACATATTTGTTAACGATATACTTCACAATTAAATAAAGAAATAAACATTCAAGAGCAATAAAATTAAAAATTGTTAAGAAAAAAGTGAATAAATTTTTCAAGATACCAACATAGAACAAAATGTTGAAAACTTGTTAAGTTTTGTGGAAAATTTATTCAAATAATAAGGTTAAATGTATAACAACAACTTGTGGTATATTTATCAACATAATTACGTATGGGGCATAAAAACCAAATAACCTTAATTTCTAACGCTACAGGTGAAACACCAGCTTCCGTTATTAGAATTTTTGATATAAAAAAAAAGAATAAAAAATGAAAATAATTTTAGCCTCTAAAAGTGAAGTTAGAAAAAAAATATTAGAAAAAAACAACATAAGTTGTCTCGTCGTTCCCTCGGGAGTGGACGAGGATCAAGTCAAGGAATCTCTTTTGGCCGCAGGTGCAAGCCCCATATTAATTTCTAAAAATTTAGCAGAGTTGAAATCTATAAAAGTTAGTAAAAACTACCAAAATGAACTTGTGCTCGGTGCTGATAGTGTAATAAGCTTAAACAACAAGTTAATCAACAAACCCAACACGCGACAAGAAGGCTTAGAGATTCTTAAAAAACTTAATGGATCAATTCACTATTTAATTACTTCGGTGTGCATTTCAAAAAATGGATCAATGATTTGGAATTTTTCAGACCAATCAGAATTAGAAATGAAAAAACTATCGGAAAAAAAAATAAAAGAATATTTAAAAAAAATTAAGACAGAAACTTTAATGGCATATGGCGTTTACCAAATCGAAGCGGGTGGCCTAGATCTTTTTAAAACAATAAAAGGTGATAAAGAATCGATCATGGGCTTGCCTATTAAACAAGTAATTGATTATATTAAAACAATATCATGATAGAAAAAAATTATGGGATCATTGGAAGGTCATTATCACATTCTCTATCACCATTTTTACATAATTATTGGTTTACAAAGTATAGAGTTAAGGCAAAATATTCACTTATAGAAATCGAGCCTAACGAAATAGGCTCTATTATCCTAAGGATTAAAAAAAAGGAATTACAGGGAATTAATGTTACCGTCCCATACAAGCAGGCTGTAATCCCTTATCTTGACTCAATAATAAATGAAGCAAAAAGTACCCAATCTGTAAATACAATTAGTCTAAATGAAGAAGGTAAAGTGATAGGAGACAATACGGATGTGTACGGCTTAGAACAGTCTTTTGTCAATAAACTTGTAACACAAAATTTGAAACAAAAAAAAATTCTTGTTTTGGGTGCTGGAGGAGTAACTTTTTCTGTAGTTTATGCTTTAAAGAATAAAGGAGCTAATCAAATAATTGTGAGCAATAGGACGCTAGAGAAAGCAGAGAATGTGAAAAGAATGTTTCCTTTTATTGAGCTCTTGGACTGGAAAAATATAGAAGATGGTCTAGAAAAAATAGATATAATTATTAATGCCACTAGTTTAGGCTTAAAAGGGGGGGAGGATTTTAAACAAGAGTTTAAAAATACCAAAACCAACTTAATCTACTATGATGTCATTTATAATCCTATCGAAACCAAATTGATTAAAAAATTTAAAAAAAAGGGAATTCAAACTTTTAATGGATTAGAAATGTTTATATATCAAGCACAGAAATCTTTTTTTCTATGGAACAAAATTATGCCAGAGCTAGATGAAAAATTGAAAGAAAGTATGGTGCTGAAACTTAAATGATTGTTATAGGAATTACAGGCTCCATAGCCTCAGGCAAATCAACAGTTTCAAAACTTATTTCCAGGGGAAAGTATCCAATATTTAGTGCAGATAAAATTGTTTCAGATCTGTATAAAAAATCTCAATTTATTAGCCTAATAAATAAAAAATTTAATCTAAATGGTAAAAAAAAAATAAAAGAACAAGTAAAACTAATTATAAAAACAGATTTTAAAAAAATTAAAGACTTAGAAGCGATTATTCATCCTTTAGTCAGAAAAAAAATGAAAGACTTCTTAAAAAAAAAAAGAAGATTTTTAATCTTAGAAATACCGTTACTAATTGAAAATAAACTTAACAAATATTTTGATAAAATAATTTATGTGGAAACGAGAAAAAAATTAAGATTAAAAAGGTACCTCAAGCATAATCCAAATAAAAAGATGTTTGAAACACTGAATAAGAGGCAATTACCACCTACTATAAAAAAAAAGTTTTGTGACCAAGTAATTAATAATAATTATTCACTGGCAATTTTAAAAAAAAATGTTAGAAAATTTATAGAAAATTATGAATGAAATATTTCTAGACACAGAGACAACAGGTCTATCGCCTAATGATAGACATAAAATCGTTGAAATTGCCTGTATAGAAACAAAAGATTACACTCCAACGCAAAAAATCTTTCACAAAATAATAAACCCCCAAAGAGATGTTCCGGAAGGAGCCTATAAAGTTCATGGTTTTTCAACTGAATTTTTAAAAGACAAAGAAACCTTTGATAAAGTAGCTGATGACTTTCTGAATTTCATTGAGGACAAAACAATTATAATACACAACGCATCTTTTGATTTAGGTTTTTTAAATCATGAACTAAAATTGATTCGAAGAAAAGAAATAAAAAAAAACAACGTTGTTGATAGTCTAGAAGTAGCACGAGGCAGGTTCCCTGGCTCTTCTAATTCTCTCGATGCTCTTTGTAGAAGATTTGGAATTGATTTATCAAGAAGATCTAAGCATAACGCCTTATTAGATTGTGAGCTATTACGAGAAGTTTATATAAATCTAGTAGAAGCTAAAGAACCAAAGCTTATATTTTCTAACGAAAATTTAGATGTTAGTTTAGAAAGCAGAAATAATATTAATAAAGATTACTGTAAAACAATTGTTAAGCCTACTCTTTTAGAAACAAAAGCACATAGTGATTTTCTAAAAAAAGAATTAAAAAAAAATTACTATTGAATAAATTTTTTTAAATACAAATCTTTAAAATTAACTTTTTCATCAATTTTAATATTATTAAAACCAGATTTTTCAAATAATAAAACAAACAATGATCTAATCTCTGGATAAACTTCGTTGGGAACCTTAATTAATATAATTTTTTCAAGCAAATCTTTTTCTGTCAATTCTTTTTCAATTTCAATAATTGTGGAAAAAACAATTTCGGTATTAATTTTATCTACTATATTCTTGATAGGTTTTAAAGAAAGAGTAATTATAACTTCAATAACTTTTTCTTTAAATTGCTGACTCTTAATATCAATATTTATTTTATAGTTTGAAATATTTTTTTCTAATAAAAAAAACGTTTTTAGACTAGGTATTTCAAACTTAAGATCTTTAATAAATTTACCTATTATTTTATAATTCATCTTTGTGCTTTTCTTCTTCTATTATTTCTGCATCAATAATTTTTTCATCAATTTTATTTTTCTGATATTTATTTTTAAGCCAAAAATTAATCAAGGTTTTTCTTGTAAAAGGTATAAGAATCAAAAAACCAATTATATCAGAAATAAATCCAGGCAGAATCAATAGAATTGCCGCTATCGCAATCGACGCTCCGGAAAGTATCTCATAAAATGGAATTTTATTTTGATATAAATTTGTCATGCCTGACCTAATGGTGTTTATACCTTCAATTTTTGCGTAATAAATTCCAACAATTGCTGTAAAAAAAATTATAAGAATAGTATTAAACGCACCAATTTGTTGACCCATTTTAATCATAAGTGTTATTTCTAAAATTGGTAACCCAATGATGATTAGTAAAAGTGTGTTCATTTGCTTGTTACAAAATTATATTATTAATGTATATTTATCAAATAATGAGCAATAATTTCGGTTTTATCGACATAATCTTACTAGCTATGATCGCAGGATTTATTATTTTGCGTTTAAGAAACATACTTGGAAGAAGAACTGGGCATGAAGGCGAAAGTCCAGCTAACTTTGTTGATAAAAAATACAATCAATTTAAACCTGATATAAAAATTAAACCAATATCGAAAGAAGTCTTGGATAATAAAGAAAAAGAAGAATTTTTAAAAGGAGCTGAAATAGCCTACGAAAATATTATAACTTCTTTTGCAAAAGGAGAAAAAGACAAACTCAAAACACTTTTAACAAAAGAAATTTATATTAATTTCGCACATGCTATTGAAAACAGAAATAAAGAAAATATTAAATCAGAGCTTACATTTATCGGAATTAAGGAATCAAACGTCAAGAAATTTGAAAAAATAAGTAACGAATTTGTTGCAACTGTTAAGATTGTTTGTGAAATCATATCAGTAAAAAAAGATAAAAATGGAACTATTATAGAAGGTAATCCAGATATGATTAAAACGGTCACCGATTATTGGAAGTTTTCAAAAAATGTTTCCAGTAAAAATCCAAATTGGTTTTTGGCTGAAATTATTAATAAGTGAAAAAAAAAGAAGATCTTTCAAGTGTAGATAAAACACAATGGGAAGAATATCTAAAAAACCCAAAAGATATTTTTGATAAAGAACAAAAAAATGAAAATTCATTTAGTAAAAATTATAAATTTCGTTTTGATTTGCATGGCTATACGCTAGCAGATGCTAATGAAAAAGTTAGTGAACTTATAATCAATTGTCACGAAAAAGGTTTCAGAGAAATTTTATTTATAACTGGTAAAGGTTTGCATTCAAATACAGATCAAAACACTTATGTGTCTAAAGAGTTAAGTAAACTAAAATTTTCTGTCCCGGAATATATAAATTCAAACAAGAATTTATCAGATAAAATTTATTGCATAGAACAGGCATCAATCGCTGAGGGGGGTGAAGGGGCTTTTATAGTCAAACTAAAAAAATTATAATATAAACTTACTTAAATCAGTATCTCTTGTTAACTCACCAAGATTTTTTTCAATATATTTTTTGTCTATCAAAATCTTTTCACCTGATCGATCTGAAGCTGTAAAGCTTATGTCATCTAATACTTTTTCTAGTAGAGTATGCAACCTTCTTGCTCCTATATTTTCCACAGAAGCGTTTACTTCTGCTGAAACTTTTGCCAACAAATCAATACCATCATCTGTAAAATCTAAATGCACATTTTCTGTTTTTAGCAAAGCAACATACTGCTTGATTAAACTATTGTCAGGCTCTTTTAGAATTCTTTTAAAATCATCTTCTGTTAATGCGTTTAATTCAACTCTTATGGGTAGACGCCCTTGAAGCTCCGGTAATAAATCAGATGGTTTCGCAAGTTGAAAAGCTCCTGATGCAATAAAAAGAATATGATCGGTCTTAATTGGTCCATATTTGGTATTGACCGTTGTACCTTCTATTAGAGGCAACAAATCTCTTTGAACACCCTCCCTAGATATGTCGCCACCAGAACGATCTCCACGTGCTGAAATTTTATCAATTTCGTCTAAAAAAACTATACCATTATCTTCCGTAGTTTTTTTTGCTTCACTTATAATTTTGTCTTGTTCTATTAGTTTATCAGACTCTTGTGCAATTAATATATCGTGAGACTCTTTTACGTTTATTTTCTTCTTCTTTGTTTTTTGGCCCATAGATTTTCCAAGCATTTCAGAGATATTAATCATTCCGATGTTTGCACCAGACATACCTGGAATTTCAAAACCTTGCATGTTAGATGGGCTTTCATTTATCTCTATCTCTATTTCGTTGTTGTCTAAGTCTCCACTACGCAGTCTTTTTCTAAAACTTTCTTTAGTAGCTGTGCTTGCTTTGTTTCCTACGAGAGCATCTAAAACTTTTTCTTCAGCTAATAACTGAGCTTTAGCATGAACTTCTTTTCTCTTTTTCTCCTTTTCTAAAGCTATAGCTATTTCAATCAGGTCTCTAATAATCTGCTCTACATCTCTCCCAACGTAACCAACTTCTGTAAATCTTGTTGCTTCTACTTTAATAAACGGAGCTTCAGCCAGTTTTGATAATCTTCTAGAAATCTCTGTTTTTCCAACTCCTGTGGGCCCAATCATCAAAATATTTTTTGGTAAAACCTCCTCACGCATTTGTTCGTCAAGAGCCTGTCTCCTCCATCTATTACGCAATGCCACAGCAACAGCTTTCTTTGCATTTGTTTGGCCAATAACATATCGATCAAGCTCAGAAACAATTTCTCTTGGCGATAAAGCGCTTACTGTTGAATTCTCTCCTTTTTTTGTTTCTTTTACTAAACTTAAATTTGCAACTTTAGTTGTATCTGCCATTTTTAAACTTTTTCTATTGTAATGTTGTTATTTGTAAAAACGCAGATTTCTGAAGCTATTTTTATAGCTTGTCGTGCGACTTCTTCTGCTGAAAGATTATTTTTTATTAAAACTTTTGCTGCAGCCAAAGCGTAATTACCACCAGAGCCTATTGCTATAATGTTATCTTCTGGTTCCAAAACATCACCTGTTCCAGATATAATAAAACTATTTTCTTTATCGGCAACAGCCATTAGAGCCTCAAGTCTTCTTAAGTATTTATCTGTTCTCCAATCTTTTGCAAGTTCTACTGCTGCTCTAGGAAGGTTGCCAGCGTGTTTTTCAAGTTTAGCCTCTAGTCTTTCAAATAAAGTCAGCGCATCAGACGTTGACCCAGCAAAACCTGCTATTACTCCTCGTTTCTCAATTTTTCTAACTTTTTTGGCATTGCTTTTTAATACAGTGTTTCCAAGACTAACTTGGCCGTCACCTGCAACTATAGTTTCATTATTTTTTCTAAGTAAAACAATTGTAGTTCCATGCCATTTTTCACTAGTATTCATACATTGTATGTAGCTATTAATTCCGTATCTTCAATAGACAACTTGTGTTTATTGATAAAATTGAAATTTCTCTATATATCATTAAGAAAAATCACTAATAACTTATGATTAGAAAAGCAAAAATTTCAAGAAAAACAAAAGAAACAAGTATTGCTGTTGAAGTTAATATCGATGGTAAGGGTAAATACAAAATTGATACTGGAATTGGTTTTTTAGACCATATGCTAGAACAACTTTCCAAACATTCATTAATGGACATTTCTGTAAAAGCTAAAGGCGACACCCATATTGATCTCCACCACACAACCGAAGATACAGGTATAGCTATCGGGGAAGCTATTAGCAAAGCCGCTGGAAACCGTAAAGGAATTAAAAGATATGCTCATGCACTTATACCAATGGATGAGACATTAACGCGTGTTGCTATAGACGTTTCCAACAGACCGTACTTGATTTGGAAAGTTAACTTAAAAGTTGAAAAATTAGGTGAAATGGACACAGAACTATTTAAAGAATGGTTTCAAGCTTTTTCACAATCAGCCGGTATCACTTTACATATTGAAAATATTTACGGAGAAAATAGCCACCATAAAATTGAATCTTGCTTTAAAGGTTTAGCTAGATCTTTAAAAGATGCTTTTGAAATAGATAAAAGAATTAAATCTTCTATTCCTTCAACAAAAGGCAAAATCTAAAATAGATGCTAATTACAGTTGTTGATTACGGAGTTGGCAATTTGAGATCAATTGCTAAATCAATAGAAAAAGCTAATTCAGAAAATAACCTTAACTACTCTGTTAAAGTAAGTTCGGATATTAATGTAATAAAAAAAGCAGACAAACTAGTCCTACCAGGACAAGGCTCCTTCAAGGCATGCCGAGACGGAATCAAAAATATCAAAGGTTTAGATGAAGAACTACATGAAAGTGTAGTAAGCAAAAAAAAACCAGTTTATGGAATTTGTGCAGGAATGCAATTATTTGGAACTACTGGTTATGAAGATGAAGAAACAGTAGGACTTAATTGGATTGAAGGCGAGGTTGTAAAAATAAATCCTAGTTCATCCAACATAAAAATACCACACATGGGATGGAATGAATTAAATATAAGAAATCCTTCTAAAGTGTTTGAAAATATTGAAGATAAAAGCCATGCATACTTTATTCATAGTTATGAATTTTTACCAAAGGATAAAACGGTAGTTTGTTTATCCACCAATTATGACAAAGAAATAGTTGCTGCTGTGTGCAGTGAAAATATTTATGGCTCACAGTTTCATCCAGAAAAAAGCCAGGGGACAGGCATTAAAATACTAACCAACTTCTTAAAAATATGAAAATTTTACCAGCAATCGATCTAAAAAATGGAAAATGTGTAAGACTCACCAAGGGTGATTTCAAAAGTGAAAAAATTTATAATGAAAATCCTATAAACCAAGCAGAAATATTTAGTGGTGCAGGTTTTGAATATTTACACATTATTGATTTAGATGGAGCGTTAGAAGGAAACCTGGTCAATCTAAAAATTATAGAAGAAATTGTAAAGAAATATAATTTTAAGGTGGAAATTGGCGGTGGAATACGATCTGAAGAAAGTGTTACTAAATTATTAGACATAGGTTCTGACAAAATTATTTTAGGGACAGCGGCAATTAAAGATAAACATTTCTTAGAAAACTGCTGTAAAAAACATCCCAGAAGAATTGCTCTATCATTAGACGCAAGAACAAACAATATAGCAACATCTGGATGGAAACATCAAACAAATATAAATATTTTTGACTTTTTAAATACTGTTGAAGATTACGGTATATCTAGAATAATTTATACTGATATTGAAAAAGACGGAACTAACACAGGTCCAAATTTTGAAAATAGCTATAAAATAGCTGACAGATTTAATATACCTTTAATAATATCTGGAGGAATAAGTTCTATGGATGACATAAATAAAATTATTAGTGATAATAAAAAAATTGAAGGAATAATAGTAGGTAAGGCAATATATGAGAATAGAATAAAATTAGAAGAATTAAGTAAAATTAATTAATGTTAAAAAAAAGAATTATTCCCTGTTTAGACGTTAGAAATGGAAGGGTCGTTAAAGGAATTAATTTTATTGATTTAAAAGATGCAGGGGATCCTGTAGAGCAAGCAGAATATTATGATAAATGCGGAGCTGATGAAATTTGTTTTTTAGACATTACAGCAACTCATGAAAAAAGAAATACAATTATTGACATAGTAAATAGAACTGCAGAAAAATGTTTTGTACCTCTGACTGTAGGTGGTGGCATAAAATCAATTCAAAATATAAGAGACCTACTTTTAGCTGGTGCAGACAAAGTATCTATAAATTCTGCTGCAGTTAATGATATTAATTTTGTAAAGGAAGCTGCCAAGAAATTTGGAACGCAGTGCATGGTTGTAGCAGTAGATGCAAAAAAAACAGCAGAGAATAAATGGGAAATATATACTCATGGCGGAAGAAATAAAACTGGGATTGACGCGATTGATTTTGTAATACAAGCAGAAAAAAATGGAGCAGGAGAAATCCTTTTAACTTCAATGGATAAAGATGGCACTAAAAGTGGTTACGATATAGATTTGTTAAAAAAAGTAACAGATAAAGTTAATATTCCGGTTATAGCTTCGGGGGGTGTAGGAAATCTAGAACATTTATACGACGGTATAAAAAAAGGTGGAGCGAGTGCAGTTTTAGCCGCATCAATATTTCATTATGGAGAATTTACTATTCAACAAGCAAAAAAATATTTGGCATCTAAAGATGTTCCAGTTAGGATTAAATAATGAGTAATTTTTTATTAGAATTAGCAAAAATCATCAAATTTAAAAAAAATGAAGACAAAGAAAAATCTTATACCTCTTTTTTACTATCAAAAGGATACAAAGAATGTCTTGATAAATATAAAGAAGAAAGTGAAGAATTTTCTGAAGCAATAAAAAATAATAGCAATATTATTCATGAGTCTGCAGATCTAATTTATCATTTTTTAGTTACACTTGAGTCAAGAGGCATTAAACTAGAGGATGTAATTAAAGAACTGGAAAAAAGAAAAAACAAATCTGGCTTTGAAGAAAAAAAAAATCGAATAATATGAGATATGATAAAAATAATATTTTTGCAAAAATTTTAAAAGGCGAAATACCTTGCAACAAAGTATATGAAAATGAATATGTCTTATCCTTTTATGATATTAATCCACAAAAAAAATTGCACATCTTAGTGATACCCAAAGGTGAGTATATTGATCTAGACCACTTTAATACTCAGGCTACAGAGAAAGAAATAATAGAGCTTAATAAGTCGATCACTCATATTGTTAAAATGTTAAAAATCTCTAGCCAAGAAAGTGGTTATCGTGTTCTTAGTAATAACGGAAAAAATGGTGGTCAAGAAGTACCTCACCTCCACTACCACATCTTTGGCGGTGAAGATGTAGGTAAAATGATTGTTTAATTTTATCGCATGCCTAAAGTACAAAGGTTTTTTTTAGAACTAAAAAAAAACAAAAGAATAATTCAATCAATAATCCTCCCAAAAAATTGTAAAATTTATTTAGAGGTTGAAAAAGATATTAATATAAATAAATTTTTTTATCGTCAAATCGGTAAGGACCATTTTTGGAGAGACAGACTTCTATGGTCAGATAATGAATGGAAAAAATATATAAATAACAAAAATCTAGAAACGGGGATTATGAAAATTAATGACAATCTAGTAGGTTTTTACGAACAAGAGTTTCATAAAGATAAAAATGAAATGGAACTAATACAAATGGGTATTTTAAAGGAACACCAAGGAAATAAACTGGGATCTTTCTTATTAAAACATATCATTCAGGAAACATTCAACCGTGATATAGAAAGACTGTGGGTCCATACTTGTAGTTTAGACCACAAACATGCTTTAAATAATTATTTGTCTAAAGAGCTAACAATATTTAAAGAAGAAGAAATAGACTTCGTACTTTAATTAATTGTAGGAATTAAAAAAATTTTTGGATTAATTTCACTATTTACAAACTGAATTTTTATAGAAAAACTAATTATATTTTGGAGTTGGTCTATTATTTCCCATCCGACAATATCATAGGTTTTTTTTTTAAAGAAAATTATAATTTTTTCTTTATTTTGACTAACGTGCGTTAACCGAATGTTATTACCTAGTTGATAATCTGATTTTCTGATTAAGTTTATTAGATTTTTTTTATTAAAAATATTAATAAATATAGATTTTGAAATTGGATAAAAATAATTTTTATTATACCTTTTTTGTTGAATTACTAAAGTTTTACCATTTATTATAATTCTTTTTTTGATAGAGTCTTCATAATCACAGACTAGTTTGTTATCAAAAACAAGAATACAAGTACCTTCTTCTTTTTTATCATTTGTTAATTGAGAAAAATCAAAGGTAAGATTTTCTATTTGATTCAATTTATTAATTATTAATTGCTTTTCATCAGCATGTAGATTTAAAAAAATATTAATAAAAATAAATAAGAGTATAAAAAATTTATTGAACAATCTTTATAAAACCTCTCTTTTACCAACATGATTAGCTTTACTAACAATTTCTTTTTCTTCCATCATGTCTATAATTCTAGCAGCTCGATTATAACCAATTTGTAATTTTCTCTGAAGAAAACTTGTTGACGCCTTCCCTTCAGATTTTATAATATCCAGTGCCTGATTATACAATTCATCCGCTTCATTAGTTGTTGTTGTTTCACTGCTATCATTTCGATCGCTTGTAGTTACTTCATCAATATAGTCTGGTTCTCCCTGAACTCTTAAGATATTTGTAATTTTTTCAATTTCTCTTTCAGAAACATAAGGACCATGAATACGTTCAATTCTATTAGCAGAAGACATAAATAACATATCTCCATTTCCTAATAATTGTTCTGAGCCCTGTTCTCCTAAGATAGTTCTACTGTCTATTTTTGAACTTACTCTAAAAGATATTCGAGTAGGAAAATTTGCTTTAATTGTTCCGGTAATAACGTCTACACTTGGTCTTTGTGTTGCCATTATTATATGGATACCTGCAGCTCTTGCCATCTGTGAAAGTTTTTGAATATAATTTTCAATTTCCTTTCCAGCAACAAGCATTAAATCTGACATCTCATCAACAACCACTACAATATATGGCATTTTAAGTTTATGTTTAGCATTGTAACCGTCAATATTTCTAACTCCTTCTTTGCTCATTAATTTATATCTGCTATTCATTTCCCTTACTGTCCAACCCAAGGCAGATGCTGCTTTTTTAGAGTCGGTAATAACAGGTGTTAATAAATGAGGAATACCTTCATAAGCTGAAAGTTCCAGCATTTTGGGGTCAATTAAAATAAATTTGCATAAATTTGGAGTTAATTTGTAAAGTAGAGAAACTATAATTGTATTAATACAAACCGATTTTCCTGAACCAGTCGTTCCTGCTATCAATAAATGCGGCATTGCCGTTAAGTCTCCAACAATGGGTATTCCTGATATACTTTTACCCAAAGATATAGGTAGTTTAATTTCTTTTTTTTGAAATCTTTCATTGGCAATAATTTCTCTTAGATAGACACTTTCTCTAAATTCATTTGGTATTTCTATGCCAACAGTATTTTTCCCAGGTATAGTAGAAACTCTCGCGGATGTAGAGCTAGTATTTCTGGCAAGATCATCAGATAGATTAATGATTTTTGATACTTTTATTCCTGGTGCAGGTTCAAATTCATATAAACTTACCACAGGGCCATCATTTATTTTGGTTATCTTGCCATTAATACCAAAATCTAATAATATTTTTTCTATAAATTTTCCGTCTGGTCTATTCTTAGACTTATCTAATAGATTCATCTTAGAAGGTTTTTTCTCTAACAAGTCTATCGCTGGAAGCTTAAAATTTTTAAACTCCAGATGGTTTATTTTTTTGATGAGAGGTTCTATATTTTTTTCAAAAGAAAAAGTTTGTTGAGGCACATTTAATTGTTGAGTATTTTCTGTAAGTTCTTCGGTAGTTCTTAATTGAGAGTATGAAGTATTATTTTTTTTAAATATTTTGAAAATTTTTTTAAAAATAACAAAAGAATATTTTATATTGATATTAGAAGATAAAATGAAAAAAATTAAACTTAAAACAATACAAACAAAAACAATGTATTCATTATCTAAATTTGGTAAAAAATTTGAAATCCAGTTATATAAGGTATATCCAATAAATCCTGAATTTCCATTATCTATTAACCAAAAAGAATTGTTAAATATTATATAAACAAAAATACAAGTAAAAATAAGGTACAGTATTAAATAAAATATTTTAAACTGGATATTTTTTATTCTTTTTTTTACGATTAAGCTGACACCCCAAATCATAATTGTTATTAAGAGCAAGAAAGCTGCTAAACCAAAACTTTGTAACAAAAAATCAGCAATTAAGCCCCCGTATATGCCCAACAGATTATTAATGACGACCTTTTGTGAGCCATATACTAAAGTAGGATCACTCGGTGAATATGTAAAAAAGGAAATTAATAGTAAAAAAGCACTAAATACTAAGAACAAACCAATTAATTCAATGGTTCGCCTCTTTAAAAAATCTTTAATATTTATATAAATCATTATTCATTTAACGAATCATTTAGTCTACTTTGTATCATTTTTATTAAATTGATAAAAATTTTAAAATATGAATTTACAGAAAATTTGCATTATCGGTGACGGTTTAGCGGGTCTTTCCGCAGCTGTAATATTGAGTCATGAAAACGTTAAAATAGATTTGTACACAGGAAGTGATATTAAAAAAATCAAAAATGACGAACGTACTACAGCTATTTCAGAGAGTAGCTATCAATTTATCAGGCAGAAATTTAATATAAAAAAAAATATTTTTTGGTCGTGTAAAGAAATTGATTTATTTTATGAAGATGAAAAAATTATAAAAAATTTTTTAAACTTCAAGGAAAAAAATAAAAATCTTATGTATATCTTTAAAAATGTAGAATTAAAAAAAAAATTAAAAGAAAAAATACATAAAAAAAAAAACATTAAAGTGATAAAAAAAATTATTACAAATATTAATTATACAGATGGCTATGTATCAATTAAAAAAAACAAACTTTGCTATGACTTAATAATTCTGAGTTTAGGCAGTCAGTCTAAATTGTACAATAGAATTACTCAAGAAAGATCAATTGAAAAAAACTATAATGAAATGGCCTTAACTGCAATTGTTAGTCATAAGTCTAGGATTAATAAAGTTAGTCAATTCTTTTTAAAAGATGGTCCACTTGCAGTCTTACCTTTTACCAAGAATAAGTTTTCAGTAGTTTGGAGTGTCAGTAATATATTTTTTCTAACAAATAAAGTATCATTAAAAAAAATTTTACTTCTGAGAATTAAAACACTTTTAAACACTAATAAAATTAAAGATATAAACAATATAGAGTCATTCCCAATTAAATTAAATTTAAAAACTAAATATTTTAAAAAAAATGTATTAATTTTAGGTGACGGTTTACATGCAATACATCCAATGGCGGGGCAAGGTTTTAATTTAGTTTTAAGAGATATTAAAAAACTAAATGATTTAATGATCAAAACATTAAACCTAGGCATATCATTTAAAAATAGTTTTTTATTAAAGAACTTTTATCAAGCTAGAAAACCAGAAAATACTATTTTAGGATTAGGAGTAGATCTAACAAATATCTTTTTTAAAGATAACAAGTATGTTGCCCCATTAAAAAAAACATTACTGAACAACATTAATCGCTTCAAATTTATTAAAAAAATAAGCCAATTTATATCTGATAAAGGCATAACCAATTAATTATTGTATTGATAAACTGCTTAAAGAATTTTCATGTAAATAAAATTCTATTATTTCAGATAATATTTGTGTTTTAGACTGAATAGTAACCGATTCCAAAATTTTTTGTTTTTCTTCATTAGAAATAGGCGCTATCATTGCTAGTGTATTTATTCTCTGATCTTCATCTAATTTTTCAAATTCTTTCCAATTAAGAAGCAATCCATTTTTTTTAAAAAAAAATTTCGTTTTATCTGATAGTTCCTCAATTTTTTCTATTTTTTTTAATAATTCTTTTTTTGAATCTAAGTCATCTTCAAATTTTTCGTAGGATACCTCAAACTCTCTATAACTTTTTTTGTTATTTATTTCTGATTTTACTTCAAATCGAGTAACACCAACTAAATTTACTAAAATTCTTCCATCTTTAGTTTTTTTATTTTCTGTAATTTTTCCAAGACAACCAACAGAGTATACGTCTGCGCTACTTTTTCTTGACTGAACTAAGCCCATATATTTATTTGATTTTGAACAATCTTCAATTAATGACAAATATCTTGGTTCAAAGATATTTAGTGGCAGATTAGTTTTTGGAAAGAAAATAACACCACTCAAAGGAAAAACTGGAATAGTTTTAGGTAATTTTAGTTTCATAATTATTTAAAACTATATTCGAAAAACTATATTAACCCTAGAGACAATTTTTTATTATTGCTTGTATTCAAAAAAACCTCTATTTATAATGAGTTTAACATTGCGGGCATAGCTCAGTGGTAGAGCGTCTCGTTGCCAACGAGAAGGTCGAGGGTTCGAATCCCTTTGCCCGCTCCATTAAAATATATGGATAAATTGCATAAAAAAAATTGTGTTTCTTGTGATGGGAATACTATTCCATTTGATATATCTGAAATACACAATTACTTAAAAAAAGTGGATGGTTGGGATGTAAAAAGCAATAAAGAAAAAAATTTCTATTTAGAAAAAAATTTTAAATTTAATAGTTTTATTGAAAGTCAAAAATTTGTATGCAAAGTTGGTTTAATAGCTGAAGTTGAGGGCCATCATCCGGACATCTGTTTTGGTTGGGGTTATGCTAAAATTAAAATTTTTACCCATGCCATCAAGGGTTTAGCTGAAAGTGATTTTATATTAGCTGCAAAAGTTGACAGGTTATAGTCAGTGATTAAAATGCCTTATGTTTGTGAATACCATTTTAACATTTGCTTTATTAGCTACATTTATGACTTCTTGGTCTCGTATTGATCCACCCGGTTGAACAATAATTTTTACGCCAGCTACTATTAACGATTTTATTCCGTCGGCAAAAGGAAAAAAAGCATCTGAAGCAGCAATAGAGTTTTTAATTTTATCAGATTGAAATTGTTTAGCCTTTTGTACTGCAATTTTACAACTGTCCAAACGACTTGGTTGACCTGCACCAATACCAATTGTTGAGAAATTATTTGTAAGAACAATTGCATTAGATTTAACATACTTTGAAATATTAAAAGCAAATGCTATCTCTTTTAATTCACTCGACGTTGGTTTATTTTTTGTCACAAATTTTAAATCTTTTGTTTTAAAAACTAGTTTGTCTTTTTCTTGAATTAAAAAAGAGTTATCAAATGTTTTAAACGTAGTGTCATTTTTCTGTTTATATTTTGAAATATCAATAATTCTTAGATTTTTTTTTTTAGTTAAAATATTAAGTGCATCTTTTTCAAATCCTTTGGCTAAAATAACTTCTAGGAAATTTTTATTTATTTCTTCAGCAATTATTTTATTAATTTTAAAATTACAGGCTATTATTCCCCCAAATGCACTTACAGGATCACAAGCAAAAGCATTTCTAAAAGAAACAAGTGACAATTTATTAATAGAAACTCCACATGGATTTGCATGCTTGACTACTACAGTTGCAGGATTATTTTTTAGAGAAGATAAAATCTCTAATCCTGCATATATGTCGTTATAATTATTATAGCTTAAATCTTTGCCACCTAATTGATTCAGACCTAACTCTTTGTCATTATAATTACTAATGTATATAGAACTTTTTTGATGTGGGTTTTCGCCATATCTTAATCGTTTAAACCTTCGCCCAAAAAGCGTTTTTCTTTCGGGAAATTTAATGTTTAGTTTTTGGTTAAACCAATTAGCAATCATAGAATCATAATAAGCTGTTAAACTAAAAGCTATACTCGACATATACTCTCTAAAATTTAATGTAGTACTTCCTTTATTTTTTTCAATCTCATTAATTAAATCAGAATAATCACTTTTATTTGTAATGATTAAAACATGTTTGAAGTTTTTTGCTGCTGATCTGACCATTGTTGGTCCTCCTATGTCTATATTTTCAATAATTTCTTTATTACTTTTTGAGTTAGTTACAATTTTTTGAAAAGGATAAAAATTTACTATAATTAAATCAAGAGATGGAAATTTTTGCTTATTCATTTCTTTAGAATGTTCTTTGTTCGATCGATCGTGAAGAATACCTGCGTGAATTTTTGGATGTAAAGTTTTTACACGACCATCTAACATTTCTTTAAATCCAGTATAAACCGAAACTTCAGTACAAGAATAACCTAATTGTTTAATAAATTTATAAGTTCCACCAGAACTTATAATTTTAACTTTATGTTTATTTAGTGTTTTAAGTATTTTTGAGAGATCAGTTTTATCTGAAACGGAAATTAAGGCTGTTTTTATTTTTTGTTTCATTGTTAATTATTTTTTTTTAACTCCCAATTAATATTTTTATTTTCATTATTATTTAAATTTCCTGTTACTGTTATGCAAAAATTACTAATTATTTGATTTCTACCTAAAAATATACTTTTTTCTAAAATTAAATTGTCTGCAGTACTGGTAAATATTAATGACTTGTTCTTATCAATTTGAATTAAAATTGAATTTTTCCCCATAGTTTGAACTGCACTAATACCAGGATAAAGGTGAAATCTAATGCTATACATATTTAGCATTTTTTTATTTTTCTTAGCAGCAATCAACTGATCCTCTCCTAGTAAATTACTGTTTTTTTTATCAATTTTAATAATTCTTCGATGAGTGTAGTTAAAATTATCTTCATAAGCATCATGTTGTGCTTTAAGTATTAAGTAATTTTTTTCATCATCAATACCTAAATTAGAAACTTTGAACGAATTAGTTATTGATGTACCAAAAGCTTGATTTATTAAACTGTTTCTTTCAAACTTTACCACAGAAGAGTCATTAAGACACAATGTTGATTGAGCAGACGTAAGTCTGCTAATTAGTTCGGCTTTTTTCGAAATTTTATTACCAAAGCCGCAATTAGTTATAATCTTATGACTATCAATAAAATATTCAAAGGAAAGGGGCCCTGATTGATAATTTTTAGAATATTTTTTTGCAGGAGGAGAACCTACGTCAAAAAAAAGCAAATTTTTTTTTACTCTTGCAATATAAATTTGACCAATTTTATTTATATTATTTTTAGATACATATTCTAGTCCTTTAAGATATTCCAAATAACTACCAATTTTAAATTCACTAGCGCCATTAAATAATGGATTTTTGTGTGTTGGAGTTTTTATTGCATATAAACAATCAATTAAACTATCAACGATATCATCTAAAAAATCAGGAATATATTCTTGTGCATCTTTACAACACTCTTTTATCAAAACAAGAAATTTGGAGCATTGCACTAAATCATAAATACTTCTATTAATAGGGCAACCATCTTTATCAAAAAAATTTTCAACAATATATTTCAAGGCCTTAATGCCTTTTTCAAAATTAGAATTATATTCCTTAAAAACAAGTCCCGATAGAATAATTGCCGAAATAATTTCTATTTTCTTTGCAGGATCATTTTCATCATTTAAATTATTTTTTAGATGATTAACTTGCATGATAATTGAATTAAAAAAACTTTCTTTAAAAACTCTATCAGCATTATTTAAAATAATATCTGCATTAAGAATCCACGCTAAGACTCTCTTGCTGACTTGTAGATTGTTCCAATTTTTTTTTTGGTATTTAGTATTATTTTTTATCCATATATATATAATTTGTTGAATAGTATCACCATTATTTTTTCTATTAATGAGGTTTAACCAAAAGAAACTATTAAGATCTTCTTCTTCTTTTATAGATTTAAAGTCATTCCAAAAAGTATCAATATTAACTTTTGAAAGTTTAAAGGTAAATATTTTTTGATTAACAAAAGAAGATAAAAGAAAAGGGTTTGGGTAGAAATATAGTTGTTCAGGTAATTTTGTTCTTAATGATTTGTTATAATAGTGAGTTGAAAAATAAATTTTTTTTAAAAAATTAGCTAGAAGGATTTTTACTGCTAGAAAGTAAAAATAAGCGGCCTTAAAACTAAACATTAATTGAATCTAAGTAATTGAATATTTTTTTTTAAGTTACCTTCATTTTCTTTAAAAACAGTAGAACCAGACACTAAAATATTAGCACCAAATTCTTTAGCTTTTTTACTATTATCAAAATTAATACCTCCATCAATTTCAATATCAATATTAAGTTTTTTTTCATCAACTAAATTTCTTAATTTTTTCACTTTATCTAAAACTTCAGGCATAAATTTTTGACCACCAAAGCCTGGCTCTACACTCATAATTAAAATTAAATCTATATCTTTTAAATGATTTTCAATTAAATTTATCTGAGATTTTGGTTTTAATGAAACACCGACTTTTTTTTCTAACTTTTTTATTAGGTTTATTGTCTCTGATAAGTCTTCTGTGGCCTCAGGGTGAAAGGTAATAATATCTGCTCCTGCTTCTGCAAAATCTTTTATAAAATTATTAACTGGTGAAATCATTAAGTGAACATCAAACGTAAGTTTAGTGATAGGTCTTAACCGTTTAATTACTTCAGGTCCAATTGTAATATTAGGAACAAAGTGGCCGTCCATAACATCTATATGAATGTAATCTGCACCTGCTTTTTCGAGGGCAATTATTTCTTCACCTAATTTACTAAAATCTGCAGAAAGAATAGAAGGTGATATTTTAATTAATGAAGTCATATTTATATTTATATTTTAAACTTTAATGATGTCAAAAAAATAGTTTGTTAATAAAATAGACGATAAAGTTGTTTAGAAAAGTCACTTTCTAGTGGAAATGCTAACATTCCCCAAACATCATATCCAAGCAGATATGGCATAGCATAAAATCTAAAAAGGTAAAAAAACCAAGCTACATATAGCGCGATAAAACCACCAAACAAAAAACTAGGAGTAATAAATTTAAACAAATTAATTATAGGATTTGTATATTTTACAAAAACTTTCATGAAAAAAAAAGTAGAGTCTTCTCTTTGGAAGATGTTCATAAAAGCCCGACCAATCAAAGTCCACATAATCATGCCAAGTATATAATCAAGAACAATTATCCAAGTAGGTATCATAAATTTAAGATAGCATTTTTTACGCAAAAAAAAAGGGGCGAGAATTTCGCCCCTTTAATTTTTTATAATTTATTACTAGTGTTGTTTACCCAAGATAGCCTTACCTGTAGGTACTCTACAGTCATCAACCATTTTTTGAGTAGCAGCATCTGGTTCTTTAGTCATCAGACTAACCACAACCATTGTTACTAAACAAATTGGAGCACCGATCATTCCAAATCTTAAATGATCTATGCCTAACCAAGGGTCATGCGCAACTCCCCAGATAGCAACAGAGAACTTAGGATAAACATACAATAAGTATACTAATCCTGAAGATATTCCTGCTAATATTCCGGCGATTGCACCTTCTCTAGTAGCTCTCTTCCACCATACACCAAGTACAAGTGGGAAGAATAAACCTGACATCGCAAAGTCAAATGC
>Ga0307986_10000067_pt1 | contig 66222 bp, 69 predicted proteins | sample EllFjometageno82_FD_203170 | JGI IMG/M metagenome (GOLD analysis project Ga0307986, IMG submission 203170) | Marine microbial communities from Ellis Fjord, Antarctic Ocean - #82 | ecosystem: Environmental > Aquatic > Marine > Unclassified | place: Southern Ocean | collected 2014-10-09 | reverse complement strand
TGTTGCTATCTGGGGAGTTGCTCATGACCCTTGGTTAGGCATAGATCATTTAAGATTTGGAATGATAGGTGCTCCAATTTGTTTAGTAACAATGGTTGTAGTTAGTTTAATGACTAAAGAGCCAGATGCTGCTACTCAAAAAATGGTTGATGACTGTAGAGTTCCTACAGGTAAAGCTGTTTTGGGTAAACAACACTAGTAATAAACTATAAAAATTAAAGGGGCGAAATTTTCGCCCCTTTTTTTTTGCTCAAATAATGATATCTTAAATTTATGATTCCTACTTGGATAATTGTACTTGATTACATTCTTGGTATGATTATGTGGACTTTAATTGGTAGAGCTTTCATGAATATTTTTCAGAGAGAAGACTCTACTTTTTTCTTTATGAGAGTTTTTGTAAAATATACAAACCCAATTATAAATTTATTTAAATTTATAACTCCTAGTTTTTTATTTGGTGGTTTTATCGCACTTTATGTGGCTTGGTTTTTCTACCTTTTCAGATTTTACGCCATGCCATATCTGCTTGGTTATGATGTATGGGGAATGCTTGCGTTTCCTTTAGAAAGCGATTTTTCTAAACAACTTTACCGCTTATTTTATTAACAAGCTGTTTTTTTGACATCAATAAAGATTAAAATATATATAAGTAAATAATGAGTTCATTAATCAAAATTTCACCCTCCATTCTTTCAGCAGATTTTAGTAAATTGGGTGAAGAAATAATTGCTTTAGAAAAAGCAGGTGCTGACTATATTCATATTGATGTAATGGATGGTCACTTTGTACCCAATATTACAATTGGTCCTGAAGTTATTAAAAGACTTAGGCCTGTAACAAAACTAACCTTTGATGTTCATTTAATGATTAAGCCAGTAGATATTTTCATTAAAGATTTTGCGGAGGCAGGAGCTGATATTATTACATTCCATCCCGAGGCAACAAAGGATCTATCCAAGACTATTGCTTTAATTAAAAGTTTTGGTAAAAAAGTTGGAGTATCATTGAAACCTGAATCACCAATTAGTTTAATTGAGTCATGCTTAGAACAAATTGACCTAATTTTAATTATGAGTGTGAATCCAGGCTTTGGAGGGCAAAAGTTTATGCCTGAAGTTCTAGAAAAAATAAAATTATTAAAAAATATAGTTAATGAAAAAAAACTTAATATTGACATAGAGATTGATGGCGGTATCAATTTTAGTAATAGTAAAAAGGTTAAAGAGTATGGAGCGAATATTCTTGTTTCTGGGTCGACAGTTTTTAAAGAAAATAATGGTGACTTAAAAAAAAATATTCAATTACTTAGATCTAATTAATGTTTAATTTTAAGGCTGCTTACTATTACTTTCTAGCAGTAAAAATTACTCTATTACGCTTTTTAAAAGAAGTTTATTTTACAACAAATTATTACAATAGATCGCTTGAAAGTAAGATACCTGAACAGTTATATTTTTACCCAAATCCTTTTCTGCTTTCATCATTCGTAAGTCAAAAAAATTTTTTATTTAAACTTTCACAAATTAACATTGACACTTTCTGGGTTGAAAATTCTAAAAATAATGAGGAAGAAAATCTTAATAATTTTTTTTGGTTGAACTTAATTAACAGAAAAAATGATGGTTTTTTAATACAAAAAATTATCTTGATCTGGATAACAAATAATAATAAATATAAAAAAAAAAATTGGCAGGATAAAGATATAAGTAAAAGAATATTAGCGTGGATTCTTAATTCAGATATTATTTTAAATAACGCTGATAGTTTCTTTAGAAAAAAATTTTTTTTATCTATTATAACTCAGACTAATCATTTAAAGAATAATTTAAATTTTGAAAATGACCCTATAAAGAAAATTGAAATTATTTCTGCAATTATTTTAACAGGGCTTGTATTTAAAGAATATAATAAAAATTTTGAACTTGGTATTAAAGAGCTAAAAAATATTGTCGATAATTATTTTGACAGTGAAGGATGTCCAGTAAGTCGAAATATTTATGATTTAGTTCAATCATCAAAGTTTTTGATTTTGATTAAAGAGTGCTGTAAAGATGCACAAGAATATATTCCTGATTATTTAGATGATATTGTTGATAAATTAGTAGAATGCGTATGCTCTATAAAAACACCAACTCATAAAAACCCTTTGTTTAATGGTACTAGTGAATTCAAAATGGACTCCTACATAAGGTATTTGGCAGGGCTAGAATACAAAACGAATTATACAAAAAAAAAAATTAACCAGATTTACATTTTAAGAGGGAAAAAATTTTTACTTTTCTTTGACGTTGGTTCACCACCAAAAAAAATAAATTCAAGTAGCTACCAATCTGGTCCTTTATCTTTTGAGTATTTTCTTGATGACCATAAAATAATAACTAATTGCGGGTTTGGTAATAAAATATCAAAAAAAGCAGAATTGATCAGTAAACTCACATCCGCACAATCAACTTTGTGTTTAAATGATTCTTCTGTAGTAAAATTTGAAAGAAATAATTTAATTAATAAAACTTTTAATGCTTCAATTGTGTCATCTTTTAATGTTTTTGAATTTGACACTAAAGAGGATGCAACCTCTATATTTGTATCAGCTAAACATGATGCTTATAAAAATAGCTTTAATTATTACCATGAACGAAAAATTAAGATAAATAAAAAAAATGGTAATTTATCAGGAGAGGATAATTTGATTTCTGGAAATGATTACAAAGAATCAACAAATACGTACTCTATTAGATTTCATCTTTATCCTGGTATTAATCCTGTTCAAACAATGGATAAAAGCTCGGTATTAATCCAAATGGGTAAAAATAAATCATTAATATTTTCAGCTAAAAATGAAAATATAACCCTAGAAAAAAGTATATTTTTAGGTAGAAATCAAATAGTCAATAATTTTTGTATAACTATTTCAGGAACACTTAGAATTAGAGAAAATAAAATTATTTATTGGGAATTAAAAAAGAATAGTTAATTATGCAACAAAAAATTAAAACAGCTTTAATATCTGTTTCAGATAAAACAAACCTTTCTAATATCCTAAAAACACTCATTAAATACAAAATTAAAATTGTAAGTTCAGGTGGTACTTATAACTCGATTAAAAAACTGGGGTATTCTTGTACTGATGTCTCTTCTTATACGGGCTTTAAAGAAATGTTGGATGGACGTGTAAAGACATTACATCCTAAAATTCATGCTGGTATTCTGCATGATCGTTCAAATAAAAAACATTCTTTAGAAATGAAAAAACTGAAGTTTCCTTCGATTGATCTAATTATTGTCAATTTTTATCCTTTTCAGAAAATAGTTAATAATTCAAAAAATAATACTAAGATTGTAGAAAATATTGATATTGGTGGGCCTACTCTAGTTAGGTCAGCAGCAAAAAATTTTAAAAATGTTTTAATTGTTACCAATAAAAATGATTATTCAGATTTAATAAATGAAATCGAAAAAAATAAAGGCAAAACTTCTTTAAACTTTAGGGAATATATGTCTAGCAAAGCTTTTGGTCTAACTGCCTACTATGATGCAATGATAGCTAATTGGTTTAATCAAAAATTAAATATAAAATTTCCTGAAAGAAAAACGATATTCGGGAAACGATTTAAAGAACTAAGATACGGAGAAAATCCTCACCAGAAAAGCTCTCTGTATATAAGTAGTTATAATGATGACGAACTTGGTTTAAAACAATTAAATGGGAAAGAGCTTAGTTATAATAATTATAATGATATTTATTCTTCATTGGAAATATTACTTTCTTTAAAGAAAACCCCCTCAACAGTAATTATTAAACATGCTAACCCTTGTGGTGTATCTACAAATAAATCTATTCTATTTTCTTTTAAGAATGCATACGCATGCGATCCCATAAGCGCTTTTGGTGGAGTTATAGCTTGTAATTTTAAAATTAATAAAATAATTGCGACAGAAATAAATAAAAATTTTACGGAAGTTATTCTTGCGAAAGGGTTTGAAAAAAATGCCCTGGATATATTAAAAAATAAAAAAAATCTAAGAATTATTGATATCTCAAAATATAAACCAAAAAATAAAACGACTTTAAAAACTTTCAACAATTCATTTTTAATTCAAGATAAAGATGAAATAGTTTTTAACAAAACAAATCTAAAATTTGTCACTAAAAATAAGCCCACTAGCAGTGAGCTGAAAGAAATAGAATTTGCATTTAATATTTCTAAATATGTTAAATCAAACGCAATTGTTATAACTAATAATTTTTCAACTATTGGAATTGGTGCCGGGCAGCCTAGTCGACTTGATAGTTGTAAAATAGCTGTCCAGAAAGCTAGGCTTTTTCAAAAAAATAAAATAAACAATTCTATAGTGGCTTCTGATGCATTTTTCCCATTCGCTGATGGAATTAAATCTTTGATTGCTGCGGGCGTAAAGATAATTGTCCAGCCAGGAGGTTCTATTAGAGACCAAGAGGTTATAAATGTGGCTAATAAAGCAAATATAAAAATGGTCTTCACTGGTATTAGGCACTTTAATCACTAGTTATATTTTATCTATTTTAGCTGCTAATATAAAATCACTTTCTGACAAACCTTTAATAGCATGTGTAAATATTTTAATTTTTGCGTAGCCCCAACCAAAAAAAATATCTGGATGATGATTTTCTAGTTCTGAAATAGTGCTAACTTTATTTATAAACCTCTGACTTTCTATAAAATTTATAAATTTAAATTTTTTTTCTAAATAATATTTTTTTTCACTACTACTCTTAACGTCCCATCCATCTATTTTTTTTATAAATTTATGGATTTCACTTGTGTCGAAAGGCAATGTGTCACCATCGCAACTAATACATTTTTTTTTATGTAGTTCATCCATTTTTTTTCTAAAACTCTTATGGCTTCGCAAAAACATGGAGCGGGCAAAGGGATTCGAACCCTCGACCTTCTCGTTGGCAACGAGACGCTCTACCACTGAGCTATGCCCGCAATTAAATTCTTCAGGAACTTAACCATACATAACTAGGAAAGCAAGGTGATAAGAGGCAATTCGCCCTATAATTTATTAATTTTTTTTTATATACTCGAAAAAATTATGAAACAAAAACTACCTAATATTATTCCGATTTTCCCTTTAAGTGGTGTCATTTACTTTCCTAAAACTACACTACCTCTAAATGTGTTTGAGCCAAGATATCTGGCCTTGGTTGATGACTGTATGAAGTCAAATAAGTATATGGGTATGATTCAATCAAAGAAAAATAGTTCCGATGTATATTCAGTCGGGTGTCTCGGAAAAATAACACAAAGTAAAAAGACTAAAGATGGGATAACACTGATAAATTTAATCGGAGTTACTCGTTTTGAAATAAAATCGGAAATAAAAAATAATAAAAATTATAGAGAATTTGAAGTATCTTACGATAGATTCGAAAACGACTTGGATATGGAGACTCATCGCTCAGATAAAATGGAAAAACTGTCAGAAAAAACAAAAAACTTTTTTAAAAAAAATGGTTTACTACTTAATTGGAAAGAATTTGAAAATTTAGGTCAGGATCAAAGAATAAATACTTTAGCGATGATAGCACCTATCTCAAATGAAGAAAAACAAACAATTTTAGAATCTGATAGTATTCAATCTAAAACAAAAATTTTATCTGAAATAATTGAATTCTACCTACACGAAGGTCTAGGTAATAATTTAACAATACAATAATTAGATTGAAATACCTTTGTTAGATATTCTTTTACTTATTTTATTTATAAAATCAAAATTATTAATGTTTTTGAGTATTCTTTTTTTTATTGGGGCAAAATATTTATTCTCTTTAAAAAAGATATTAGTTAAATTTATTCCTAACCCTAAAATAGTATTTTCTGACTTTCTAGATTGATAAAAGTCATTTAATGTAAAACTATTACCTAATGAAATTCCAAGCTTTAACGTTTTAGACACCAATTCACTAAGTTTTTTAATATCTCTTAGAACTAAGTTGAATCCTTGCCCAGCCATTGGATGTACTACATGTAAGCCATCGCCTAAAATTAATATGTTTTTTCTAAAATATTTGGTTTTTAAGTTTAAATTGATTGGATATGATTTAATTTTTCCAATTTTTTTAATTTTTATATTTTTTAGCAATACTTTAATTTTTTTGCTTAAAATTATTTTTAACGATTTATTATTATTATATAAAAAATAATTGCTAACACTCCAGACAACAGAAAATACATTTTTTTTAAAGGGCAAAATTGCGAATGGACCTTCTTTCAAAAAGTATTGACTAGCATTAATAGTTTTCAAGTTGTGTTTAATACTTGTTGTCAAAGCTGTTTCTTTATAATTTTTTTCAATAGATCGTCCCTGAGAAATTTTGTCATATAGTTTTGATTTATGACCAGTGCTCAAAATTATTAAATCATAGAAAAATTTATTTTTATTTAATAATATAGACCCATCTTCGTAATCAATACTTGTAATGTTTTTTTTTATTAATTTAATATTTTTTTTTGCAAGTACGCATCTATCAAGATTCTTTTTTAATTCATTGTTCTTAAAAATATACATAAGTTTTTTTTTATTTTCTTTTAAACTTAAAAATTGTCTAATTTTTTTTTTATCTTCAAAAAATAAGTTTATTTTTTTACAAGGCCAAAACATATTAAAATTCTTAATGTTAAGTTTTTGTTTAATAAACTGAAAGCTACTTTCTGATATGGCTGTGGTTCGATCATCTTTTTTTATGACTTTTTTTTTTCCTAAATATAAATCGATCTTAAGATTTTCTTGACCTAAAATTACGGCTGCAGAAAGGCCTGTCAAACCATCTCCAATAATACAAATTTTCTGTACGTTCATGTTTTAAAATTTTATCAAATTAATAAAAATGATACAAAGTAGACTAAATGATTCGTAAAATGAATAATGATTTATAAAAATATTACAGTTTTTTTAAAGAAGAGAACCATTGAATTAATGGGCTTTATCCTAATTTCTACCTCTTTATTACTTGCAATTTCTTTTTTTTCTTATTCCCCGGATGACCCTACGTTCATTTATGGTAGTGAGAATGTAAATATTAAAAATTTGCTAGGTATTTATGGTGGATTGGTTGCAGATTTTTTATTACAGAGCTTTGGGTTAGCGTCATTTATATTTTTAATTATAATTATGATTTGGGGCGTTAGTTTAATTATTAAAAAAAAAATAACAAAAATTCTATTTAAAATTTTTTTTTTAATCCTCTGTATTATATTTACTTGCTTATCTATTTACATAACCTTTAATAATTCTTTTTGGCTCATAGATAATGGTAACTCAGGGTTCGTAGGAGAAGTTTTATATAGTCGGCTTTCAAATGTTTTACCAAAGATTAACAATGAATATGTAATTTCTATTTTTATTTTTCTAAGTTTTGTTTTCTTTGTCTTGGCTTCAAATATCAATTGGAAATTTTTTTTAGATAAGATTATAAGTTTTTTTAAAAATTTAAAAAAAAATAATTACTCAAACCTACAATCAAAAATTAATGATAATCCAGTAGTAAATATGTCAGAAAATAATGATTTAATTGATTTGCCTCAACAAACTTTTCCTTTTGAAAAAGTTACAGCACCTCCTGAATCAACCTTTAAACAATCAGAATTTAGAAACTTTAGGCTACCCTCTGTAGATTTGTTAGAAAAAAACCCTTCTAAAATTAACTTATCAGATCAAACTAAGAATAGACCTGACGGGACCTTTATAGAAAAAATATTATTAGATTTTGGTATTAATGGAAAAATAACTAAAATTAATAATGGGCCCGTAGTTAGTTTATACGAATTTGAACCTGCACCTGGTGTTAAAGTATCTAAAATTATTAATTTATCCGATGATCTTGCTAGAAATACCAGTTCCACTTCGGCAAGGGTATCTATTATTCCAGGTAAAAATACAGTCGGTATTGAAATTCCAAATGAATCAAGGGAAAGTGTTTATCTTAGAGAAATTATTTCAAATGAAAGATTCCAGAAAAGAGAAGTCAAACTTCCTATATCTTTAGGAAAAAGTATTTCTGGTATACCAATTATTGGCGATTTAACATCAATGCCACATTTGCTAATAGCTGGTACAACAGGTTCCGGAAAATCTGTTTGTATTAATACAATTATCGTCTCTCTTCTTTACAAGTTAAGTCCAGATTTATGTAAATTTATTTTAATCGATCCTAAAATGTTAGAACTCTCTGCTTATGAAGGTATTCCTCATTTATTAAGTCCTGTTATCACAGACTCAAAAAAAGCAGCTTCTGCTTTAGGTTGGACGGTAAGGGAAATGAATAATAGATACAAATTAATGAGCACAGATGGAGTTAGAAACATTGACGGATACAATGCTAAACATAAACTCAAGATGCCTTATATTGTAGTTGTTGTTGACGAAATGTCTGATTTAATGCTCGTTGCTGGAAAAGAAATTGAAAACTACATCCAAAAACTTTCACAGATGGCTAGAGCAGCCGGTATTCATATAATAATGGCAACGCAAAGACCGAGTGTAGATGTAATTACAGGTACTATTAAAGCAAATTTTCCGACTAGAATATCTTTCAGAGTGAGTTCAAAAATAGATAGTAGAACTATCTTGGGAGAACAAGGATCTGAGCAACTATTAGGTAATGGTGACATGCTTTTTATGTCATCTGCCAATAGAATAGTACGTATACACGGTCCATATGTGTCTGAAAAAGAAATTGAGAAAATTACAAATGTTCTAAGAGCTCAGGGAGAACCGGATTATATCGATGATGTAACCACTAACGATAAAACTGAGATTAATGACTCTTTATCAAATAATGAGACTGATGAACTTTATGATCAAGCTTTGAGTATTATAAGATCGGAAGGAAAGGCATCAACAAGTTTTTTACAACGAAAATTACAAATAGGCTATAACCGAGCAGCTCGAATTATAGATATGATGGAAGAAAAAGAAATTGTTAGCAAGGCAAATCATGTGGGGAAAAGAGAGGTTTTATAAAATTGTTCAGTAAGCTTCTCTTAGTCTTTTTTATATTTATTAATTTTTTTTCTAATCTGTATGCAAACGAGAAACTACTGATTATTAATCAATTAATCAAAATTGATAATATTACTTTTGACTTTGTGCAAATCACAAATCAAAAAAAAGAATTGGGTAGTTGTATTCTTGTATTTAACAATAAGCTTAAGTGTAGTTATCAGGATTCCAAACATAAAGAAGTTCTAATTAATGGTAAAAGATTGGTCGTTAGTCAAAAAAGGTATAACAAAAATTATTTTTATCCTATCTCTAATTCTTTCTTAATAAAAATTTTAAATAAAAACAGTTTAATAAATTTAATTCAAGAATCAAATTATGAATTGAAAAATAATATTGAATTATTATATTTAGACGAAAATAAAAGAAGAATTACTATTTTATTTGATAAAAAAAATTTAAATCTTATTGGATGGAAAGTAGTAGACCAATTACAAAATAATATTAATTTTTCTCTTAAAATTAAATCAATAAATAGTAAAGTAGACTCTAAACTTTTCATTATTCCATCCAGTAATTAAAGGATAAAATCTATTTCTTCTTCCTTAAATATTTTTAAACCCTTAGACAGGTAATTATTTAAAGCATGCCTATGGTCAAGACTACACGTGTGCACCCATAATCTTTCTACGCCTCGATTGAATGCATTTTGAATAATATAATCGAGCAAAAAGGAACCTAATTTCTTTCCTTGATGTTCTTGCAAAACACCCATTTGTATTAACTCCATTTCATTTTTTTTTTTATGATACTCTTGTTCATAAAACCCTATTAGATTACTATCTATTTTCATAATACCTGTTTCTAGATTTTTATTATTAATATAATTTTCCCATTCCCTATCCGACCACAAAAGTCTATCACGCCAGAAATGATCTTTACCTATCTGGCGATAAAAAAATTTATTTATATTAAAATCTTTTTTAGTTTCTAATAAAATTTTAACATTCTTTGGAAAAGAAAGGTGTTTAACGGTATTTGAGTATTTTTTTAATTCTAAAAAAAATCTTTGAACTTTAGGCATCCAATAAAATTAAACAACCATCTTTCCAATTTGTTCACCACCAAAGATATGATAATGAAGATGAGGAACTTCTTGCCCCCCATCTTTACCCGTATTGCTAAGCAAACGGTAACCACCCTCTTGATTGGAAATTTTTAACATTTTAACGATGTGTATGATCGCCTTATTAAATTCTACTATTTCTTTATCTGAAGCTTTATAAATAAAATCTTCTAAATCTATATATTCACCCTTTGGAATAACGAGCACATGTATTTTTTTTTGCGGTTTAATATCGTAAAATGACAAGATATATTCATTTTCATAAATTTTCTTACAAGGTATTTCTCCTCTAATTATTTTAGCAAATATATTGTTCTTGTCGTAACTCATTTATTTTTGCCTTTTTTTTAACTCTTCCATCACTTCTTCTATTTTGATGTTATTAGCTTCAAGATAGACCATTAAATGATATATGACATCTGCAGCTTCATGTATCTTGTTTGAATTTTCTTCTACAGCTTTGATTAGTTCTCCTATTTCTTCTTTTACTTTTGATAGGCTCAAATTTTTATCATTCAATAATTTATTAGTATAAGATTGATTTAAGGACAAATTTTTTCTCTCTCTAATTATTTTAATTAACTGCTCTAAATTTTTTAACATTTTATAATCTTACAGGTACTTTTTTTGAATTCAAATATTCTTTAACATCTTTAATACTGTGTTCGCCATAATGAAAAATAGATGCAGCTAACACTGCGCTGGCACCGCCCTTAATAATTCCATCATATAAATGATCAAGGGTTCCAACGCCACCTGAAGCAATCACTGGAATATTTGTATTTTTTGTAACCATTTTTAATAATTCTATATCATAACCTGATTTAGTCCCGTCTCTATCCATAGAAGTTAATAAAATTTCTCCAGCTCCAGCTTTTTCTACTTTTTTTGCAAATTCTATTACATCTATGCCTGTTTTATTTCTGCCACCATGAGTAAAAACTTCCCATTTATTTTTTGAAATACTTTTTGCGTCTACTGCAACAACAATACATTGGGAGCCGAATTTTTTTGAAGCACTTGTAACTAAATTAATGTCATTTACTGCTGCGGTATTTATTGAGACTTTGTCTGCGCCTGCTAACAAAAGATCTTTTATATTTTGTATAGTTCTTACTCCACCACCAACAGTTAACGGTACAAAACAATTTTTTGCAGTTTTTTTTACTATATTAATTATGGTTTCTCTATTCTCATTGGATGCTGTGATATCTAAAAAGCAAATTTCATCTGCTCCACTATCACTATAAATTTTAGCTTGTTCAACAGGATCACCAGCATCCTTCAATTCGACGAAGTTGATACCCTTAACAACTCTTCCATTTTTTACATCTAAACAAGGTATGATTCTATTCTTAAGCATTTATTTCCTTTGCTAACTCATCAAGTCTTATATCTCCATCATAAATAGCTTTACCAATTATTATACCTTCAATATTTTTATTATTTAATTCTTTTGCTTTTTTGATATCCTTCATTGAAGAAACTCCACCAGAAATAATCACGGGACAATTTGAAACATCAGCAATTTTTATTGTTTCTTCAAAGTTAGGGCTCTCTTTGGTTCCGTCTCTATTAATATCTGTATAAATTAATCTGCTTATACCGTAATTATTTACATCTTTTAAAAAATCTAAAGTTTTAATGTTTAAGTTTTCTTTCCAACCCGATACTGACAAGTTTCCATTTTTGGCGTCTAAACCTAAAGCAATTTTATTTTTAAATTTTATACACGCTTCTTTTAAAAAATCTTTATTTTTTATTGCGGCACTACCCAAAATTATTTTTTCTACGCCAGCGTCAACATATTTTTTGATACTATCAAGTGTTCGTACACCTCCGCCTACTTCAATCTTTAAATCATATTTACGTGTTATTTCTTGAATTATGCCTAGGTTAACTGTCTGGCCAGTTAAAGCTCCATCAAGATCGACAATGTGTAAATTTTTAAAACCGTGTTCCTTGTACTTACCTGCTTGATCAAGAGGTGTGGTTTTGTATTCAGTTTTATTTTCAAAATTACCTTTAATTAATCTCACACATTTCTTATCTTTAATATCTATTGCTGGTAATATTTTCATTTATATATTCAAAAAATTTTCTATTATTTTTAGACCAGTTTTATCACTCTTTTCTGGATGAAACTGTGTTCCAAACAAATTGTCTTTTTCAATACAACAAACAATCTTTGACGAATAATTCGTTGTTGCTGAAATTATAGATTTATCTTCAGGTACAAGCTCATAACTATGCACAAAATACATATGAGATTTATTTTGAATGCCCTTAAATATTTTGCTTTCTTTTACTATTTCAATTTCGTTCCAACCAATATGAGGGAGTTTGAATTTACCATTTTCATTATCAATTTTTGTTACTTTTCCAGGTATCCAACCTAACCCTTTTGTCTCTGATTCTTCATAACTAACATCGCCAAACATCTGTAGCCCTACACAAATCCCTAGAAGTGGTTTTTTATTTATAATTACAAATTCTTTAAGAGCATCGTATAAACCATTAATACTATTCAATGAGTCTACACAGCTTTTGAATGAGCCTTGTCCCGGCAGTATTAGTTTGTCACTTAATTTTATTTTATTTAGGTCTGAAGTTATTTCTATCTTTATCTTATCTTTCGCAACTTCTTTAAAAGAATTTATAACAGAACTTATATTTCCCGATTGGTAGTCAACAATTGTGACATTCATCAAGTTTATAAAGACCCTTTAGTAGACGGCACAGAATTTTTAATTCTTTTATCTATTTCAAAGGCGTCTTTTAAAGATCTTGCTAAACCTTTAAAGCAAGATTCAATTTTATGGTGGCTATTTTCTCCATATATATTTTCTATATGCAAAGTAATCCCAGCAGATTGTGAGAAGGCTTGAAACCATTCCTTAAATAACTCTGTGTCCATTTCTCCTAATTTTTCAACTTTTAAGTCTACTCTCCAAATTAAGTATGGTCTGTTAGAAACGTCTATAGCAACACGCGTTAGTGTTTCATCCATTGGTATTAATGCATGAGCGTATCTTTTTATGCCTTTGCGATTACCAGCTGCTTTGCTAATGGCCTCGCCAATAGCTATACCCGTGTCTTCAGTTGTATGGTGTAAGTCGATGTGAGTGTCACCTTTGGCTTTTACTGTAATATCCATTAATGAATGTTTAGAAAGTTGTTCTAACATATGATCTAAAAAACCAATCCCAGTATCAATCTTGTATTTTCCTTTACCATCGATATTAACTTCAACAGCAATGCTTGTTTCTTTGGTTTTTCTGGAAATTTTTGCTTTTCTAATCATAATTTAATGTCGAATTTACTCATTGATATATAGAGAAATTTAGATTTTATCAATAAACAGACGTTATCTATTGAAGATATAGAATTAATAGCCACATACATTGTATGAATACTAGTGAAAAATGGCATGGTACTACAATTATTTTACTGAGAAAAAATAATGAAACTGTGGTTGCGGGTGATGGTCAGGTTAGTCTTGGTAATACTGTATTAAAAAGTAATGCCAAAAAAGTTAGAAAGATTGAAAAACGTGGTGTAATAGCTGGTTTTGCAGGATCTACTTCTGATGCTCTTACTTTGTTTGAAAGACTTGAGGCTAAGCTTGAAAAACATGCTGGTAATCTTCCTAGAGCAGCTGTGGAACTTGCAAAAGATTGGAGAACGGATAAGTATTTAAGAAGGCTTGAGGCTTTAATGGCCGTTGCTGACAAAGAAAATAGTTTTATTATATCTGGAACTGGCGATGTTTTAGAGCCCGAAGATAATATTATCGCAATAGGTTCAGGTGGTAATTATGCTTTAGCAGCTGCAAAAGTTTTAATTAAAAATAATCTTTCAGCAGAAGAAATTGCGCGGCAAGCTATAAAAATAGCTTCAGAAATTTGTGTTTTTACAAACAATAATATTACAATAGAAAAAGTTTAAAGATGACAGATATTACTAAAGTCACAAATTTAAATTTAGTTAAAGAAACTAAAAAAAAAAAAAAATCTACAGTAAGTGCTTTGTCACCAAGAGAAATAGTTTCTGAGCTGGATCGATATGTTATTGGTCAAACTAACGCAAAGAAAGCTGTTGCTGTTGCATTGCGTAACCGATGGAGAAGACAAGCTCTTGACGACCAGATGCGTGAAGAAGTTCTTCCAAAAAACATTTTAATGATCGGGCCAACTGGTGTCGGAAAAACAGAAATTTCTAGAAGATTATCAAGATTAGCTGAGGCTCCTTTTATTAAAGTAGAGGCAACAAGATTTACAGAAGTTGGATACGTTGGAAGAGATGTAGAACAAATTATCAGAGACTTGATTGAAATAGCTATAGCTTTAGAAAAAGAAAAAAAAAGAAAAGAAGTTCTTGTTAAGGCTCAATTATTAGCAGAGGAAAAAGTATTAGATGCTTTGGTAGGTAACAAAGCAAGCATTGCTACTAAAGAAAGTTTTAGAAAAAGACTAAGAAGTGGAGATTTAGATAACAACGAAATAGAGATAGAGGTCAATGAGAGTTCATCTAATATGCAAGGTTTTGAAATACCAGGTATGTCTGGTGCTAATGTTGGAATGATTAATATCTCTGAAATGCTTGGAAAATCTATGGGTCCAAAAGCAAAGAAAAAAAAAATGAATGTAAAAGAATCTCACGATATTTTAATCGCACAAGAATCAGATAAGTTAATTGAACAAGATAAAATTGTAAGTGAAGCTAAAAAGGCAACAGAAGACAATGGTATAGTTTTTTTAGATGAAATTGACAAAATTTGTGCACGTGGGGATCGTACTGGCGGTGATATTTCTAGAGAAGGTGTTCAAAGAGATTTGTTACCTTTAATAGAAGGTACAACAGTTAATACAAAACATGGTCCTATTAAAACTGACCATATTTTGTTTATTGCCTCAGGTGCTTTTCAGCTTGCGAAACCTTCAGACCTATTACCAGAACTTCAAGGACGTTTACCCATAAGAGTTGAGTTGAATGCCTTAACAGAGGATGATTTTAAAAGAATTTTAAAAGAACCAGACAATAGCTTAATCAAACAATATGTTGCTTTGCTAAAAACAGAAAATGTTCATTTAGAATTTACCAACGATGGTATTGATCTATTGGCAAAAGTATCCGCAGAAGTAAACGCGTCAGTAGAAAATATAGGAGCTCGGAGATTGCATACTCTCCTGGAAAAAGTATTAGATGATATTAGTTTTACAGCTTCAGACCGATCGGGTGAGAAAGTTGTAATTAATAAAAAATATATTGAAGAAAATCTTGGTGAATTAACAAAAGACACTGATTTAAGTAAGTTTATATTATAATTTTTTTAATTTTATAATAATGGCACCTTCTCCACCGTTATTAATAGAAGCTTGTTCGATATTATAAATTTTATCTAACAAATCTTTGTGTGAATTAATATATTCTGGTACGGAAAACTTTAACTTGCTTAGTTTTGTAGAGACATATGTGTTTTTATCAGTATTTGAATGTAGCCCTTTGCCTGTGATCAATAATATTTCTCTATAACCCTTTTCTTGACAATTGACTATTAGCTCTCGAACTTTTTGATTGGCATCTATTAATGTAAAGCCATGTAAATCAAAACGAAATCTTTGATTTCCTCCAAATGAACTTTTGTTTTCTAATTCCTTATCAAAAATATCTTTAGGGTTTTTCAAGTATTCTTCCCAATGAGCTTTGTCTATAGTTGGAAGATCTACTTTTTTTTTCACTTGCTAATAATTTCAGCCAAGAACCAATTCGGACTTTTACTTAAAACACTTTTTGAAAATTTCCAATAATCTGTAACTGTTTTAATTTTGTCAGGATCGCCCTCGATAATATTTTCATTTTTATCTTTTTTAACTGATATAATTTCACAAATAATTTTAACTGTTGCTAGAAGTTCATTGTTTACTTTTTCAAATTTTTCAACAGTAGAACTTTTGACTCCAATAAATGTAAGTTCTGATCTTATGCTTTCTTTATTTCTATGGTCAATTGCTTGCTCAAAATTAATATAAATTTCTTTTGTTAGAAGCATTTTAAGCTCTTTTTTTTCACCTTTAGCAAAAGAGGTTATGATATTTTCATATGCGATTTCAGCACCTTTTAGGAATACTTTTTTATCATTATCTTCCAAAATGTCTTTTGCAACAGGTTTGTTTTTCGTATCAGGTTTGTATTGACTATATTTTTTATCATCAAAAGCACTCGGAGCCTTTCCCTCATGCCCGGTCCTTCTTCCTAAAATGTTTCTTAATCGTAAAATAATAAACCCAGCTATCATAGCGAGTAAAATTATATCGATAAAACCAAAATTATTGCTCATTATTTGATAAATATACATTAATAATATAATTTTGTAAGAAGCAAATGAACACACTTTTACTAATAATTATTGGACTACCGATTTTAGAAATCACACTCATGATTAAAATTGGACAACAAATTGGTGCATTTAATACTATCCTAATAATTTTTTTTACGGCAACAGTTGGAATTTATTACGCAAAAAAAGAAGGTATAAATACCATCAAATTAGGCATGACCAGTTTATATAAAAACCAAATACCTATTTATGAAATGCTTTCTGGGGCTTCTATAGCAATAGCAGCTGTTCTATTAATATTACCTGGATTTATTTCCGATGTAATTGGTTTCATGTTGCTTGTGCCTTTTACTCGAAAGATAATAATCACCTTTTGGCTAAAAAATAAATATCAAACACGAGTAAAAAAAAATGAAGAAATTCTAGATGCTGATATTGTAGAGGATGAAAAAGACAAAGATGAACTATAAAATAGTAGGTAAATATATTAAGGATTTAAAGTTTGAGATTGCTAACCCAAAAACTTTTTTTTTATTAGAAAAAAATATTTCAAATTATAAAATAAATATTGATATCAAAAGTAATAAATTTAAGGATAAAATTATCGAAGTCGTTATTTCTCTTTTTTTAAACCCTGTCACCGATGACATGGATAGAATTAATATTAAAATTGTTTTTTCTACAATTATCGAAATTGGAGATGAAATTATAAATAAAAAATCTCTTGAAGAAATTATTTTAATTAAAGTTCCTAATGAAGTTTATCCAGAAATCAGATCTTTGTTTATTTTGTTGTTTGAAAGATCTGGATTTAATAAAATTAAGATAGAAGAAAAAATTGACTTTAAAAAACTCTACTTAAAAAAAACCATTCAGTAGTAATTTTTTTTTTGTTCCTTTTTTAAAAAAATATTGTGTAATCTTATTTCTTCTGGTGTAGGCTTAACCATTATTTTACAATATTTTGTATCTGTTTCTTTTTTTACTTCTAAACTACTATTTAAACTATTGTTAGAAAATGAAAGTTTTGGTTCTTTGGCATCTAGTAAGTTTATATAAACCTCTCTTAATAATTCACAGTCCAATAATGCGTTATGTTTTTTTCTTTTTGAGAGGTCTATACCGAATCTTCTGCAAAGGGCATCTAACGAATTTGAAGCACCGGGAAATTTATTTCGTGCAACCTCTAGGCTATCAATAACATTATTTCTTTTAATTTCATTTTTCCTAATTAATTTTAATTCATAATTTAAGAACCCAAGATCAAAAGATGCATTATGTATAATTATTTTTTTATCTTTAATAAACTCAACAAACTCATCCGCTATTTTATCAAAAGTCTCTTTATCTTTTAAAAATTCGGTTGAAAAACCATGTACTTTATAAGCACCATTGGGAACATCTCTTCGCGGATTTATTATTTTATGAAAAATATTTTTTGTTGAAATTAAATCACTAGTTTCTATGCAGGCTATTTCAACTATTTTGTGTCCGTCGTTAGGTGATAAGCCAGTAGTCTCGGTATCTAAAAATAATTCATTCATAAATTTTTATAAATTTTTTAACATTTTTTTTTAAAATTGCTAATGTATAATTGTTGTTAATTGTATAGTCGCAAACTTCTTTTTTAATTTTTGATGATAATTGTCTTTTATTTAATAATTCAAATGTTTTTTGATCTTTTTTCCGCTTTAGATATCTTTTCAAACGTATTTTTTTTTTGGCATCAATAAAAATTATTTTATCAAAATATTTATTTAGCTTCTTTTCTATTAATAAAGGTATTTCTAAAATTAAAATTTTATCTTTTATTTTAAGAAAATTTATCATTTCCTTTCTTACAATGGGGTGAATTATAGATTCTAGTATTTTAATTTTATCTTTATTATGTTTTATAATTAATTTTATCTGGTTCTTGATTTTTTTTTTACTGCTTAAATTAAATTTTTTAACTATTAGGTTAATGAATTTATTATTTTTATATAAATTTAGAACGACCTTATCTGCACTAAATAATGAATATTTTCTTTTTGCTATAAGTTTAGCAACTGTTGATTTCCCAGAGGCTAGAGATCCTGTAATTCCTATAATTGTCATTTTAGCTTTGCAATTATATTTTGTTTCATTTCTTCGTCTAGATCTGGGATAATTTTATTCCATATAGAAAAAGATTTTTGACCTTGGTAAATAAACATATCTAAGCCATTATAAGTTTGAACTTTTCTTTCTTTGAATTTTTTTATCATCATTGTTTCTTCTGGATTGTAAATAATATCATAATAAATCAGATTAGGTTTTGTAGTCATAAATTCTTGTTTAAAATTATTTCCATTTTTCAAGCCTAGGCTAGTTGCATTAATGACTACATCCGCGTTTATTGCTTCTGCTTCTATGTTTTCCCATTGTATAATTTTAATAAAAGAAAATATATTTTTAATATTTTCTGCTTTTTTAATTGTTCTGTTGCTTATGGATATGTTTTTAATACCTTTCTTTGATAGAGCGTAAATTATTGATGGGGTAACTCCTCCAGCACCTAGTATGAGAAAATTTTTTTGGGTTATGTTCTGTTCGTCTAGTTTACTTATGAAGCTCCGCTCTAAACCATAAACATCTGTATTATCTCCAACAACTTTTCCATCTTTGTTTAAACTTATTGTGTTTACTGACAATGTTTTTTTTGCGTCATTTATCAATGAATCGAGGAAAGGGATTACTGCTTGTTTGTAAGGAACTGTTACATTGATTCCTTGCAAATCTTTATTCCTAATTTTTTTTATTATTCCTTCAATCTCATCCAATTCTATTTCTATAAGAGAGTAGTTTGCATAAACTTTATATTTTTTAAACCAAAAATTATGGAGTGTTGGAGAGAGTGAATGGGATAAAGGTTTTCCAATAATACCAAATTTTTTTTCTTTCATATTGCTATTTTAATATAATTGATTACTTGTTTAATAGGCAAGCCCATGATTGAATCTTTGTCTCCCTTGACGCTATCAAAAAGTTCCAATCCGCCTGCTTCTATTTGATAAACACCATAATTTAAAAGGGTTTCTGTTTTAATTTTTTGTAAGTATTCTACCAATTGTTTATCCGTTAGATTTTTCATTATTAATTCTGACTGATCAGTAAAATTCCAAACCATTGCTCCATTTTTTGAAATACAAACTGAAGTGATTAAGAAGTGCTTAGAACCATTAAGTTTTTGTAATATTTTTAGGCCTTCTTCTCTTGTTTTCGGTTTATTAATTAACTCATCATTTAAGCTTATAACGCTATCAGCACCCAGAACAAGTTGGTCTGGTCGGTTGATACTAACCTTTATAGATTTTAATTCTGCTAAATTTTTTGAGATTAACATTGGTCTAGCACCAGCTGCTATTAAAGAATCTTTAACCTGATCTTCGTCAACACTAGAGGGAACAACGATACAATTAACATTATTTTTTTCTAGTATTTTTTTTCTAACTGTACTTTTTGAAGCTAAGATTATTTTCATTTTTTTGCTTTCTTTATATTAAAATTAAAAAATTTGAATTTAAAAGTGTAAAATGTTTCTATTAATGTTTCTCCTGGAAAGCTTGAGATTAAATTAATTTGGTACTTATGTCCCATGGGTAATTATGTTAATAAAGATATTATAACTTTTTGTTATACATTTGTTGCCCTTAATTAAACAAATACTCCACAAGTCTTAACAAGTTTTCAACATTATATTCTATGTTGATAAAGTAAAAGCTTGTTAAACTATTTTCTTAATAATATTCAAGATTTGAATATTTTAAACATATTTTTTTTTATTTGTCTGTGGAGTAATCTGTTTAAAAACGTGTATAATTAGTTATGACAATAACCAACATGCCCTATATCAAATAATTTACTTTTAAATATATTATTTTATTAATGAGTAAATTAACAAACTGTTTATTAAACAAAGATCCTTCTTGCACACCGATTTGGTTTATGAGACAAGCAGGTCGATATCTTCCTGAATTTCGAGAAATCAGACATAAGAATAAAGATTTTATTAAACTTTGTTTGAATAGTGATTTGAGTTCCGAAATAACTTTACAACCTCTAAAACGATTTAATCTTGATGCAGCAATAATTTTTTCTGATATTTTAATGATACCATATGGCCTAGGTCAAGATATTAAATTTGTGAAAGACAAAGGACCAATATTATCACGATTTGCTTTAGATGTTTTTTTAAAAAATAGTAAAAAAAATCTTACAAATAAATTAAACCCAGTTTATGATGCAATAAAAAAAACTAGAAAAAAATTAGATAAAACCAAATCTTTAATTTCGTTTGTTGGATCTCCATGGACTTTGGCAGTTTACATACTTAGATTAAAAAAAAATAAAAATGAGATAGATTTAAATAAATTAAAAAAAAATGAACAAGAACTTAAGATTATCATAAATAAACTTAATGAGTATTTATGCGTTCACATAGAGAACCAAGTTAATGCAGGTGCCGATATAGTCCAAATTTTTGATTCATGGGCAGGTCTCATACCGAATGAAAATCTTTATGATTACTGTTTCTACCCAAATAAAAAAATAGTTGAATTTTGTAAGAAGATAAAAGTGCCAGTTATATGTTTTCCAAAAGGAATAAATAAAAACTATTTACAATTCGCACAAATAGTTAACCCTGACTGTTTAAGTCTAGATTATGAGATAGACCCAATTTGGGCTGAGGAAAACCTTAAAGGTTATTGTCTGCAAGGTGGAATAGATCCTAAAATATTATTTAAAAATGAAAATGAGATATTTACTGAAATCGATAGGTATTTAAAAATATTTAAAGATAGCCCTTATATTTTTAATCTTGGGCATGGTTTGTTGCCTGAAACAAATCCAGATATTCTAAAAAAAGTCATAGATAGGGTTGTTAATTTTAAATGAAAAAAGCTATTATATTATTCAACCTTGGTGGTCCAGATAGTCTCAGTGCCGTAGAACCGTTTCTTTTTAATTTATTTAACGATCCAGCGATTATTAGTTTGCCATCAATTCTCAGGTACCCTTTAGCAAAATTTATTTCTAAAAGGCGCACGCCAGTTGCGAAAGCGATCTATGCTGAAATGGGCGGGAAATCACCAATTCTAGAAGAGACACAATTGCAGGCAGATGCAATAGAGAAAAACTTAAAAAGCGAAAAAGATGAATATAAGTGTTTTATCGTTATGAGATGTTGGAAACCACGCGCATCAGAAACCATTAAAGAAGTTAAAAAATTTAACCCAAATCAAACAATTTTACTTCCTCTTTATCCCCAATATTCAAATGCTACATCTGGGTCTTCAATTAATGAGTGGTTAAAAGTCTCCAAGAAGGAAGGTTTAACAACAGAAACTAAGATCGTCTGTTGCTATCCAACAGAAAAGGATTTTATTTTATCTTACTCTAATTTAATTAAAGAAAAAATTAATTTAAAAAAACTAAATGAAACAACTCTAATTTTTTCTGCACATGGCTTGCCAGAAAATAAAATTAAACAAGGTGATCCTTATCAATGGCAAGTAGAACAATCTGTAAAAGAGTTGGTTAAAAAGTTATCAATTAATAATTTAAATTATATTTTAAGCTATCAAAGTAGAGTTGGCCCACTCAAATGGATCGGTCCTTCTACTGAAAAAGTCATCAAAGATGAAGCAAAAAAAGGAAAAATAATAGTTGTTGTGCCCGTGGCCTTTGTGTCTGAACACTCTGAAACTTTAGTTGAGCTTGATATAGAATATAGAAAACTTGCAGAAGAAAATGGATCAAAAGAATACATTCGGGTTCCAGCAGTTACTGCAAACCAGGACTTTATTAATTCATTGAAATCAAGTATTTTACAAGCTGGAAGTGGAGAAAGGTTTACATCCTCAATTAAATGTCTTGCGAAGTTTAAAAAATGTCCCAGATTACAAAATTTATAAAAAAATGAATTATTATCTTTTATTTAAATCTTTACATTTAATTTCTGTAATTTCTTGGATGGCTGGCCTACTTTATTTGCCAAGACTTTTTGTTTATCACGCAGACACTGTTAACAATAAAGAGAAAATAGAAACTTTTAAATTGATGGAAAAAAGACTTTTTTTATACATCATGAACCCTGCTATGATTTTATCTTGGTTGTTTGGAATTTTATTAGTGCACTCGATCGGCTTCGAAAGCGTTAGTTTTCTCTGGTTTCAATTGAAAGCAGCCATGGTTTTACTCATGACGCTTTATCATTTTTTTCTCTTTTATTGCCTTGAAAGTCTTAGCCAAGATTACAGCAAATATTCATCTAAATTTTACAGATTCATAAATGAAGTCCCCACTATCCTTTTAATCGGTATTATTTTTACTGTTGTTTTTAAACCATTATAAAGCTTGAATTTTTACAAAAAAGACATATATTTAGAGTTCTTTCCTCTTCAATATAAAATCACATATGAACCTACAAGAACTAAAAAAACAAAACCCTGCGGATCTTATTTCTCAAGCTGAAAAACTTGGTATTGAAAACCCTAGCACTCTACGAAAACAAGAAATTCTTTTTTCTATATTAAAAAAACTTGCAGAGAAAAATGAGAAAATTACAGGTGCTGGTGTATTAGAATTGTTGCCTGATGGATTTGGTTTTTTAAGAGCCATGGAATCAAATTATTTACCAGGTCCAGACGATATTTATGTTAGCCCAAGTCAAATTAGACGTTTTGGTTTAAGAACAGGAGACACGGTTGAGGGAGAAATTAGGTCTCCAAAAGATGCAGAAAGATATTTCGCATTATTACAGGTTAGCAAAATTAATTTTGAAGAGCCAGAAAAAGCAAGGAATAAAATTGCTTTTGACAATTTAACCCCACTATATCCCGATGAAAAAATAACCCTAGAGGTAGAGTCAACAACTATAGAAAAAAAACCAGACAATACTGCAAGATTAATAGATCTAGTTAGTCCAATCGGCAAAGGTCAAAGAGCATTAATTGTATCACCGCCAAGAGCAGGTAAAACTATCATTTTACAAAATATAGCTCAATCCATAACAACAAATCATCCAGAGTGTTATTTAATGGTATTGTTAATTGATGAAAGACCGGAAGAAGTTACTGACATGCAAAGGTCCGTAAAAGGTGAAGTTGTTAGTTCAACATTTGATGAGCCAGCTTCTCGACATGTTGCTGTAGCCGAAATGGTAATAGAGAAAGCAAAAAGATTAGTCGAACATAAAAAGGATGTTGTAATTTTATTAGATTCTATAACAAGACTGGGAAGAGCCTATAATGCTGTTATACCCAGTTCAGGAAAAGTACTAACCGGCGGTGTTGATGCAAATGCCCTTCAAAAACCAAAGAGATTTTTTGGAGCAGCTAGAAACATCGAAGAAGGAGGATCACTAACAATTATATCAACCGCCCTTGTAGATACAGGCTCTAGAATGGATGAAGTAATTTTTGAAGAATTTAAAGGCACAGGTAATTGCGAGTTAATTCTCGATAGAAAAGTTGCGGATAAACGTATTTATCCTGCACTAGATATCACCAGATCAGGAACAAGAAGAGAAGAACTTCTTTTCGAGAAAGATGATCTTTCAAAAATGAATGTTTTGAGAAGAATTATAAGTCCCATGGGAACCATGGACGGAATAGAGTTTTTAATTTCAAAACTTAAAAACACAAAGAACAACGCAGATTTCTTTGATTCTATGAACAAAACTAGCTAATTTTTTTTAAACTTTTAAAATTTCCTTGTGTGTTATTAATAAAATAGACATGAATATTTATGCACTTTCAACTGGTAGAGGTCCCTCCGGCATAGCGATAATTAGATTGTCCGGTAAAAATGCTTTAAAAATTTCTGAACTAATATCTCAAAGAAAAAATTTAAAATTTAAAGAATTAAACTATTGTAAATTTTACAACCCATCAAACAATGCTTTAATAGATGAAGGCTTGTTGTTATCATTTCCTGCTCCAAATAGTTTTACTGGTGATGACTTGGTTGAATTTCACATACATGGTAGCAACGCAATAATTTCATATTTTCTGAGAGTATTATCCGAGCAAAATAATTGTAGATTAGCGGAGGCAGGTGAATTTACTAAGATCGCTTTTCAGAACAACAAAATAGATCTTATAGAAGCTGAAAGTATCGGGGATTTAATTCATGCCGAAACTGAACTACAAAGGCAACAAGCTGTAAATTTAGTCCAGGGAAATGCTTCCAATTATTATAATGATTTGAGAGAAAAACTTATCAAATCATTAGCATATATAGAGGCAAAAATTGATTTTGCAGAAGATGATCTGCCTGAAAGTGTTTTAAAAGATGTTCAAAAATCAATCAAGGAAGTGCATTCAGATATTAAAAAAATACTTGAAGACCACAAAGTAGGTGAAAAGATTAGAGATGGATTTAGAGTATCTATTGTGGGAGAAGTAAATGCAGGAAAGTCTTCACTGCTTAATTTGTTGTCAAAAAGAGACGTAGCTATAGTTTCAGAAGAAAAAGGAACAACCAGAGACGTAATAGAGGTTTATTTAAATATTGATGGATATCCAGTTATTTTGGCTGATACTGCCGGGATCAGAGATTCCAAAAATGAAATTGAGAAAAAAGGGGTTTCATTAGCAATTAAAAAGTCAAAAGAATCTGATCTAAACTTAGTAATGATTGATAATTCTTCTGAAAGTATTAGCCCAGAAATTTTAAATTTGATAAACGGAGACAGTATTGTTGTTTTAAATAAATCTGATATTGACAGTAAACAAAATCACAATTTTAATAAAGTTGAAGTAGTATTAATATCTGTAAAAAATAATAGAAATATTATTGAGTTAACAACTTTAATAAAAGAAAAATTAAGTAGAAAATTTACAACATCAAGCAATGTTTTGATAACAAGAGAGAGACATAGAGTTAAATTAAATGAATGTTTAAAAGAAATAGATAACTTTCTTAAAAAAAACCTAAATAAAGACATAGAAATAGCAGCAGAAGATCTAAGATTGGCAACAAGACACCTGGGTGCAATAGTTGGGAAAGTAGATGTTGAAGAAATACTTGGTTCAATTTTTAAAGATTTCTGCATAGGTAAATAATTGAAATAAGAACTTGTAAAATCATTAAAGAGTAATACATTTAGATCATGAACGATATGAGCTATGATGTGGTAGTTATAGGCGGTGGACATGCTGGATGCGAAGCAGCTGCAGCATCTGCTAGAATGGGCGTCAATACTGCTCTTTTTACACATGAAATAGAGACCATAGGCGAGATGTCATGTAACCCTGCGATAGGCGGGTTAGGTAAGGGCCACCTAGTAAGAGAGATAGACGCTCTTGATGGTGTAATGGGTGTTGTAACCGACAGGTCCGGTATTCAATTTCGATTATTAAACAGAAGTCGGGGCCCTGCTGTTAGAGGTCCAAGAACACAATCAGACAGAGCTCTTTACAAAGAACATATGCAAAAAATTCTATTAAATTACGAAAATCTAATCGTAATAGCTGACCCAGTGATTAAATTTTTGTTTGATAATGATAAACATAAAATTATAGGATTCGTCTGTGAAAGCGGAAAACAAATTTCTTGTAAACAATTAATTTTAACAACAGGGACTTTTTTAAATGGGTTAATACACATTGGTCAAAAACAAATCCCAGCTGGAAGATTTAACGAGAAACCATCAACAGGTTTAAGTGAACAACTCGGAAGGTATAATATTAAACTTGGTAGACTTAAGACGGGTACTCCTCCCCGTTTAGATGGAACAAGTATTAATTATGATGAAATTGAAATGCAGGCAGCTGATTCTGAACCTTATTTTTTTTCTTTTTTAACCAATAAACTGATTAATAAACAAATTTCATGCGGCATCACTTACACTAATAAAGAAGTTCACAAAATAATAAGTAAAAATATACATCTTAGTGCAATGTACTCTGGCAACATTAAAGGCGTTGGTCCAAGATACTGCCCCTCCATAGAAGATAAGATCATAAAATTTAAGGAGAAAGATCAGCATCAAATATTCCTTGAACCCGAAGGATTAAAGGACAATACTATTTACCCAAATGGTATATCAACTTCGCTACCAGAAGAGGTTCAACTACAAATGTTGGCTAAAATAAAGGGTTTAGAGCACGTTAAGATGGTTAGGGCAGGCTACGCAATCGAGTATGATTATGTTGATCCAAGAGAACTTAAACCGACACTGGAAACAAAAAAAATAAAGTCACTATTTTTGGCAGGACAAATTAATGGAACAACTGGTTACGAAGAGGCTGCCGCTCAAGGATTGATGGCAGGTATTAATGCTGCGTTGAAAATAAAAAATGAGAAAGAATTTATACTTGATAGGTCAGAATCTTACATCGGCGTTATGATTGATGACTTGGTTACTAAAGGTGTATCAGAACCATACCGGATGTTTACTTCAAGAGCAGAATATAGGCTTACATTGCGTGCAGATAATGCAGATCAACGTTTAACACCTCTTGGCATTAAAATTAATTTGGTGAAAAAAAATAGAAAAAAAAATTTTGAAGATAAACAAAGAAAATTAACCACTGTGTATGAAGCACTACAATCTAAATTAATATCACCGAATGCAATTGCAAAGCATTCAATTAAAATTACAATGGATGGTGTGAAAAGAAATGGCATTGAAGTCCTTTCGCAAAATGGTGTCACTTTAGCTAAATTAAGATCAATTTGGGATAATATACCTCAATTTGATGATAATATTGATGCGCAAATTGAAATTGACGCTCATTACTCACGTTATTTAGAAAGACAGAAGAAAGATATAGAAGCATTTAAAAAAGACGAAGGAATATCCATTCCAGATGATATCAAATATGATAATTTTAGCGGTTTATCTAATGAAATCAAATCAAAACTTAAACTAATAAAACCCAAGACTCTTGGTCAAGCATTAAGGATCGACGGAGTAACACCAGCAGCAGCTATTATACTTTTAGCATTTATTAAGAAAAGCAGATATAAAGCATCTGCTTAATGACAGAAAAAGAAGTACGGTCAATTTTATTATATAAACTAAATTTTTCTCAGGATTCTTTGTATAAAATCGATGCATTTTGCAAAGAAGTGATAGAATATAACAAGAACTTCAATTTAATAGCTAAATCAACAATAACAAATATTTGGGATAGACATGTCCTTGATTCCGCTCAATTAGTAAAATTTATTAATTTCGATAAGGGACTAAGTTTAGCAGACCTAGGAACAGGCGCTGGTTTTCCTGGCATAGTTTTAGCTATATTTAATCGGAACCCTGAATTTCACGTGAAATTATATGATAAATCTAGAGTAAAAGTAAAATTCCTAGAGGATTTATGTGAAAAGTTAAACATAAATGCACAAATTTGCGGAAATGACTATAGATCACATAATATAGATACCAATTACGTAGTTTCGAGGGCATTTAAGAAGCTTGAGGAACACATTAGGATTTCACGTGAAAATATCAAAGTTAGCCACAAACTTATCATATTAAAGGGCAAAAGTGCAGTTGAAGAGATAAAACAACTTAACAATAATTTTAATTACAGTTATAGTTTAGAAAAAAGCATTACGAGCGCAGACTCAAAAATAGTAATAATAGATATTAAAAAATAAAATGAAAAAAATAATATCAGTAATAAATCAAAAAGGAGGTGTTGGGAAAACTACAACAGTAGTTAATCTTTCGACAGCTTTAGCTCAACTTGGCAAAAAAATACTTGTAATTGATTTAGACCCTCAGGGTAACGCAACAACTGGGCTTGGAAAATCTAACAACGAAACTGATAAAAATATATACAAGGTTATTATAGGTCAATCTGACCTAAAAAATTGCATTCAAGAGAGTTGCGTTAAAAACCTTGATATTATTGGCTCAAATGTCAATTTATCTGGTTTAGAGATAGAAACAGCTAATGATCCCAACAGAGCTTTCCTTCTAAAAGAGATTTTAGTTGAAAAAAATAAAGATTTTCTAGATGTCTATGAAAATATTTTTATTGATTGCCCTCCTTCCCTAAGTTTACTTACAGTTATGTCATTAGTTGTTGCAGATGAATTACTAGTTCCACTGCAAACAGAATTTTTTGCTCTGGAAGGAATTTCTCAGTTAGTAAAAACAATTGATAGAATTAAAATTAATTTGAATCCATTGTTAACCATAAGAGGAATTCTTTTAACGATGTTTGATAAAAGAAATAAATTATCAACACAAGTTGATGACGAGGCAAGAAAGTATTTTAAAGAAAAAGTTTACAAAACTGTGATACCCCGGAATGTAAGATTATCCGAAGCACCATCACACGGTGTCCCTTGTATTGTCTATGACAAAGCATGTCTCGGTAGTCAGTCTTATATTAACTTAGCTAAAGAATTCTTAGAGCAAGGAAATAACAAGAGTACTTGATGGTAGATGATAAAAATAAAAAAGGGTTAGGTAGAGGTTTAATGTCATTATTTGGTGATCAGGATAAATCTCAGCAAGATCCAGAAGAATCAATCAAACAATTAGATCCTAATAGCTCTTATTTATTAGTATCTATAGGGGATTTGAACAGAAACAAATTTCAACCTAGAATCTATTTTGATGAAAAAAAGATAGAGGAATTATCCCAGTCTATTAAAAAAAATGGCTTAATCCAGCCAATAGTTGTAAGAAAAAATATTCCAGATGGCTATGAAATTGTTGCTGGAGAGAGAAGGTGGATTGCTGCCCAGAAAGCGGGGTTTCACGAGGTTCCTGTAATCGTACTCAATCTTAGTGATAGCCAGTCTTTAGAATTAGCTATAATTGAAAACATTCAAAGAGAAGATCTTAACTCAATTGAGGAAGCAAAAGCTTATGCCAAGTTGATTAAAGAATTTAATTATGATCATGAAAAACTTTCTGAATTTATGGGTAAAAGCAGAAGTCACATTAGTAATACTATAAGACTTTTGTCTTTACCAGAACAGGTAATTAGAATGGTAGAAGAAGGAGAATTAACAGCGGGTCAGGTTAGACCTTTAGTCGGAAGATATAATGCACTTGAAATAGCAAAATCTATAATCAAAGAAAAACTCAGTGCAAGGTCCATCGAAAATTTGGTCAAGAACGCTAAAGAAAAAGAAGATAATAAATTAAAACCTAATGTTAGATCTGATCCTAATATTTTACTTATTCAGCGAAGACTTGAAGAAAATTTAGGTTTAAACGTCAGAATAGCAAATAGAAAAAATAATTCAGGAAAATTAACAATTGAGTATAGCAACTCAGATCAATTTGAAATGCTATCTAAACTCCTTAGAAAGAAAAAATAATTTATTCAAAAAGATGGATTATTAAATCTTTAATAATTATATCATTTCTTATTTGAGAATTTTTTTTCATTAAAACTTCTGTTTCACCAATTTTATAGAATGCCTTATTTAACTTTTCTAAATTCCAATTTTTAAGCTGTTCGAGATAAACCGGTTTATCTTTCCAAAAAATCGGTGGTCTAATGCTTTCTATTGCTTCTTGATGATTTTTAAAAATTTCATTAGCTTTTTGAATATCTATAAGTTTTAATATTCTATAATTTAAATTACTTAAATAATAAAAACTATCTTCATTAAATATTTCAATCTCTGAAAGTAGTTTATTAACTTTATCTTTCTTTCCCGCCAATGCATGGTCTCTTATTTCATCAAACCCAGTATCATGTTTAATATTTAAAATTTCTAGAATTTGTTTTTTGTTAATAGTTTTGTTGTTTGAAAAATCTTTTATCTTTTTAATCTCACTTTTTATAATTCTTCTATTTAAACTGGAATTTAAAATAATAAGATTAATTATCTCACCTGTTAACCCCTTAAACCCATAAAGCTCTTTATTTATATAACTAATTAATGTTCTTTCATTGTCTATATAACAAGCAAATATTGCTAATTCTTTTTCTTTTTCGAATAAATTTCTTAATTTTGATTTTTTATCCAGATTATCAGCAAATATATAAATTTTTATTGCTTTATTGTTTTTTTTTAAACATTCAACAACTTCTTCATAAATTTTATCGGAAACTGATTGAATAAAAATAATTTTATTTTCATTAAACAAAGATTCATTAATAATATTTTTATAGACAATATCTTTGTCTTTTAAAATTTCATTTTCAAAAAAACTTATTATCTCAGCATCTTTATTAATTATTTTTAATTCAGTTTTAATATCATCTTTTATTCCTTCATTTTCCCCATATAGTATAACTGCTTTATACTTGTCTAGAAGCCTAGGATTTTGTTCGATAAGGTAGCTTTTGAGTATCACCTAATTTCTTGCTGTCAGTATTATAAAGTTTGTTATCTCGTCCGACAATTGTTGGATGAGATTTTTAGTCAGATTTTTTTCATTATTAAGCGTAGTAGTATGATTATCTGCAACATCATAGTCTCCATTTTTTTCAAATATTTTTTTTACTTCAATCTTATTTTTGATTTCTTCTAAATTTAACTCAACCCTAAATGATATCTTATACCGAGTTATACTGCCGGTTTTGTCTTTAATTTTATCTATTTTATTTTTTTTAAAAAATAATTTAATATTATATTCATTTAAAGATTCTTTATCTGAAAGTAGATTAATACTATCCTTTAATATATTGCTGTATCGTTTTTCGCCTAAAATATTTATGTCCTTGATATTTATACTATTTATACCATCTGTATTTATTTTTTTAAATCCACAAGAGACAAAAAGAGTTGAGAATAAAATTACAAATATGATTTGAAATATTTTTTTTGCTGAAATCACTTTATAATATAGTTAATTATTTTATTTTTAACGAATATTGTTCTAGTAATTTTTTTACCCATTAAATTTAAACTTATTTTCTTTTTTTTTTTAGACTCACTTACAACAATTTCTTCGCTTGAATCTTTTTTAATTTCAATAATCTCTCTAGTCTTACCATTAATCTGAATAGCAAGCTTTATTTTTTCTTCAAAAACTATTTTATTATTAGTTTTTGGCCAACTATCTATTTCTTTAACTCCAAGTATTTCGAGGCATTCGTATGCGAGATGAGGCGTGAATGGAATAAGAATTTTTATTAAACTAGAAAAGTTTCTTTTTAAACAATCGTTACTTATCTTTTCTGAGAGAGCGTTATTAAACAAATTATAAACACTGTAAATATTTGCTATTACTACATTAAGTTGAAGGTTGTTGACCAAGTCAGTAATTTTTAAAATATAATTATTAAATTGAAAATCAAATTCATTATCTTTGATTTTACTAGTTTCTTTGCGAACAATAATAGCATTATTTAGATTATAAATTTTTTGTAAAAACTTATAAGCTGCATTAACCCCTTGGTTTGACCATTGTATGTCTTTATCAGGTGGACTGTCCGATAAAATAAACCACCTAACAGCGTCCGCACCGTAAGATTTAATCATACTCTCAGGGTCAATAACATTTTTTTTCGATTTTGACATTGATTCTGAAGGACCAACAACTACATCAGTTTTGTCGGAAATTTTTACATACTTATTCTCATTATTTTTCTCTATCTCTTCAGGGTTTAACCATTGGCCCTCAACATTCTTATAGGTTTCATGGCAAACCATTCCTTGTGTAAATAGACCCTTGAATGGTTCGCTCGTCCTTACTTCTGGATTAATTTTTTTAATTGCACGCATAAAAAACCTAGAATACAAAAGGTGTAATATGGCATGCTCAACACCTCCAATATATTGATCTACAGGCATCCAATAATTTAAGTCGTTAATATCAAAAGGGCTATCAGTTTTAGTCGGAGAACAAAATCGCATAAAATACCAGGAAGAATCTACAAATGTATCAAGCGTATCAGTTTCCCTAATTGCCGATTTACCTGATTTCTTATGTATAGTTTTTTTCCAAGTTGCATGGTTATCCAACGGATTACCACCTTTTCTTAAATCAACGTCTACTGGTAATCTTATAGGCAATTCTTCTTTTTCAACTGGAACAACACTTCCATCTTCCAAATAGATCATTGGTATCGGACAACCCCAATATCGTTGCCTAGAAATACCCCAGTCTTTTAATCTAAAAGATGTTTTTTTTTGACCAATTTTTTTAATTTCAATTTCTTCAATTATTTTTTTTTTTGCAGCATGAATAGTCAGGTCATTTAAAAAATCAGAATTTATTAACTTTCCATCAGAAGTGTAAGCCTTATTTATTTTATTAAAATTTTTAGGATTAATTTGATCTTCAGCAACAACTTCAACAATCTCTAAATTATATTTTTTTGCAAAATCTAAATCACGTTGGTCATGTGCCGGACATCCAAAAATAGCCCCAGTTCCGTAGTCCATTAAAACAAAATTTGCTACATAAATTGGTATTTTTTTTTCATGAATAAAAGGATGTTTTGCAAGGAAGCCAGTATTGTAACCACTTTTTTCTGCATTCGCTAAAGCTTCTTCCGTTGTGCCAACTTTTAAACAGTTCTCTTTAAATTTTATAAATTCTTTTTTTTCTTTTAAATCTACACATAATGGGTGGTCTATCGAAATAGCTAAAAAAGTTGCTCCAAAAACTGTTTCAGGTCTAGTTGTAAAGATTTTTATCTTATTTTTTTTCTCATTCAAAATATCGAAATCTATTTCGCAGCCAATAGATTTTCCAATCCAATTTTTTTGCATTAACCTAACTTTTTCTGGCCATTCTTTTAATAAATCAAGATCATCAAGTAAGTTATCTGCGAATTTAGTAATATTAAAAACCCATTGAGCTAATTTTTTTCTTTCAACAGCTGCCCCAGAGCGCCAACCTTTTCCATCAATCACTTGTTCGTTAGCCAAAACCGTTTGTTCAACAGGATCCCAGTTCACATAATTTTCTTTTCTTGAAACAAATCCTTGGTTGTATAAATCAATAAATAACCCTTGTTGGTGTTTGTAGTAATTTTCATCACATGTAGATATTTCAAGATCCCAATCAATCGAAAGACCTAACATTTTGAGTTGTCCTTTCATCTGTGAAATATTTTTTTTAGTCCAGTCTTTTGGATGTAAATTATTTTCTTTTGCGGCATTCTCCGCTGGTAACCCAAATGCGTCCCAACCCATCGGGTGCAATACGTTGTATCCATTCATATACTTAAATCTAGCAACAACATCTCCAATCGTGTAGTTTCTAACATGCCCCATGTGAATCTTACCCGAAGGATATGGAAACATTTCTAAACAATAAAACTTTTTATTAAGTTTAGAATTGTAAAGTTTTTTGTTAACAAAAGCAGTTTGCCACTTTTTTTCAATTGAATGAAAATTATATCTTTCCATTATTTTTATTTTAAGAAATTATTTTTTTTTATTTTGATTTTCAATTTTAAATAGCGCAGCTTTTTTAAGTATACTTTTAGCAAGCTCCTGCTTAATTGCAGAATTTAATTCTTTGACAACACATTTTTGTAGTTGCACACATTTTTTTTGATGAACAATAATTTTGATATTATTCGCAGCTATTTCATTGTTTAAGAATCTAACAGTTATTTTTAATGATTCATTAAAATTATTATTATCACTGTACCAATCGGTAATAATGATCCCACCAGAATAATCAACAGTTGTAAGTGGTAAAAAATCTAATAGTTCTAACGAGGCTCTCCACATCGGGTTAGAAGTACTAAATTGATATGTAGTTTTACCACCGCCTCTTAGGTTTTTAAGAGTAAGTCCTCTGCCTTGTTCTATATTTCTTTTTGCTCTTTCTTCTCCCTGTATAGGAACATCGTCACTAACTTTTTTATGAAGACCGCAATTCGTTAGCGTAAATAAAAGGGAAATTAGGAAAAAAAGCCTAAATCTAATGAAAATACATTTTATTATACTCATAATAGTTAATTGTTTACCTGAATTAGTTGAAAAATACAGAAAATTTAAATGTGACATAATTACAACATAAAGAAAAATACTATAAATATTCTAAGTATTATTACCTTATTAGCTAAAATTCCAAATATAAAGCTTGTAGTTTAATTTACGTAAATTAATTAACAAAAAAACAAAGGAAACAAATGAAAAAACTAAATATATTAGTTGCTTTACTATCTGTTCTTTTAGTTTCATCAGCTGCAAATGCTGGAGAAATTGGAGTTTCAGGTTCAGTTAAAGCTTCTATGTCAGTAGGTTCGTCAGAATCAACTGTTGGTGCCGTTGAAGGTGGAAAAACGTTAGCAGTTTCTAACGATATCAATTTCGACGCTGCAGGTGAACTAGACAACGGTTGGACATGGAAATGGCAAACACAATTAGACGCTGGTGCTATCGACGACACACGACTAGAAATATCAATGCCAATGGCAACAGTGGGTCTTTATGGAACTGAAGGTGGCTTAAACTTCAAACACGGTGGAAGTCAAATGGCACTTGGTTACGGTTCGCAAATCGGTTCTGCAGGTGGAATAGTAGATCCTGCTGATATCGGTTCTTACAACAACGTTCAAATACATACTGGTGCAGATTTATTGCCTTTCAAGACAGTAATTAAAGCTGGTATGACTATGAGCGGAACCGCAACTTCAGAAGCTGGAGATTCTCCTGTTAACAATACACAAATAAAAAAAAATGGAGTAAGTTACTCAGTAGAAGCTGAACCACTTGATGGACTAGAAATAGGTGCTACATTCTTCGAGATCGACCAAATTGTCTCAACAAGCGACGCTGGTCAAAAAGAAGAGCATGGTGCTTACTATGCAAGTTACAAGTATGGTCAATTTGGTATAGGTGCTTCAAGAGCGATGAACGCACCATCAGGTACAGTAGCTGCTGACGCTGCAAGTCTTATTAACTATTACCAAACAGACTCTATAAGTATTGGTTATACAGTGAATGACGATCTTTCGATTTCGTACGGTGAAGAAGAATCACTCGCAAATCTAAGATTAGATGCTGCTGAATATAATGTAGAAATCACTACAATTCAGGCTGCCTACACTATGGGTGGAATGACTATAACTGCAGGTGTTAAAGATATTGAAAACGCTGATTACACACAAAACAAGGACCAATCAGAAGGTCACTTAGTTGTGTCTATGGCATTTTAATTAATACTTAAAAAATTAAAAAAGCCGATTAGAAATAGTCGGCTTTTTTTTTATCTCAGATAATAAACACAATCCATTCGAAGTAACCATATTCAATTTAAGCAGGTTAGCTTTGTTTATACCACCCAAGGGTAAAATATTTATATCGTAATTTTTTTCTATTAAATTAAATTTAACTATACCTAAATAACCATTTTTATTTTTATAAGAAGTCTTAAATAATCTTGATAAAATAACGGAACTACATCTTTGTTTTATTTTTTGATGTATTTCTTTAAAATTATGGGCAGAACCAATCAATGTAAGCCTATTTGCTGGGTAATTTTTTTTATTATATGCGGAGACATACAAACCATCTGCTTTGCAATTAATGGCTAATTTTAGATTATTAGCTATATAAAATTTAAATCTTTTTATTTTACACTCTCTTCTAAATTTGTTTAAATTTACGAGATCTTCAGCTTTACGATTGTTTCTATAAATAATTGATATTTTTTCATTTTTCTTAATATAATTAAGATCTATAGACTCAGTATTTTCTATATATAAATAATAATTATTCTTTATAATAAACATAAATGCATCCAATAATTTCCAGATTCGAAAATATAAAATCTCTCATCAATAATAGCAATGTAAAGATAATTGCTGTGTCTAAAACCTTCTCTTACGAGGAAATTAGTCCTTTATGTGATTACGGTCATTTACATTTTGGTGAGAATAAGGTTCAAGAAGCTTATTCTAAGTGGGCAGCAATTAAAAAAAAAAAACCAGAGATAAATCTTCATATGATTGGAAAATTACAATCAAATAAAGCTAAGGAAGCTATAAAATTGTTTGATTATATACACTCCCTAGATAATCAAAAGCTTGCAAATAATTTAGCTAAACATGAAAATATAAGCAATAAAAAACTTAAATATTTTATTCAAGTCAACATTGGTAACGAAAAACAAAAGTCAGGTATAGGGATAGAACTTCTTGATGATTTTTATTATTATTGCACGAAGGAACTAAATATCAATATCATTGGCTTAATGGCTATACCTCCCAACAATGAAAATGCTGATAATTATTTTAAAAAGTTAATGGAATTAAATAAACTTTTAAATTTAAAAGAATTAAGCATGGGCATGTCCTCAGATTTTAAGTTAGCATTAAATTATGAAACTACATTTGTTAGAATAGGCAGTTCAATATTTGGCACTAGAAGTTAGTTAATTTTAATTTTCGTTTTACTATTTACTTTGCTAGATAAAAAAATTATATCCTTTCTTGAAATTGCGATGCATCCTTTTGTCGACTTGTAATTTTTTTTTGCTATATGTAAAAAAATTGCACTTCCTTTGTTTTGTATTACGGGTCTTAAATTATAATTAATTACAATTATTACATCATAAATATTATCTTTAAGCCAAAGTTTTTCAGCGCTTAATCTAAATGGGAATTTGATCATCTTGTTATATTGTCTAGAACTAGATTCGTCGCACCATCCAATATTTTTTTTAATTACAATTTTCTTAAGGGATGTCTTTAATTTAGGTATTCTATCTTTTCTATAAAATATTGATTTTAATGTAAAAGTACCTTTTGGTGTTTTGTTATCCCCTTCTACCTTCCTAGATGTAATTCCTCTTTTACCTATTGCACATTTTATCTTATACTTATCAAAGTATAGAAATTTATTTTTTAATTTTATATTCATACTATTATGGAAAATACTTTAATTGTTTTTGGCACTAAAAATTTTAACAATACTTTAGACGAAATTAAAGAAAATTTTAATTTTTCATTATTATTTTTTGACAAAAATAATCTTTCCGAAAGTTCTATCGCTCAAATTAATTACGTGTTAGTTGATCATGATGTATGCAATTATGTAGATACTTTAAATTCAATTAATAAACTCAATAATAAGCCTCTTTTATTGTTCAAGAAAACCAATACCTCTAGTCCCATTAACCTTTCTTATACCGAAATAATTACTCTTCCTTTAACAGTGTTTGAAATTTCTAGCAAAATTACAAATTTCATAACTACAAAACAATTTAATCAAAATTCCTCCATACAAATCAAAGAATATATTATCGATAAAAATGAAAGAAAATTAAAAAAAAATAATTTGTCAATTACTGTAACAGAAAGGGAGATACAGCTTATTGAATTACTGTTTAATGAAAAAAAATCAGTAACAAAAAGTTTTATTTTAAAAAAAGTCTGGAAGTATGTTGATGGAGTTGACACTCATACTATTGAGACTCATATATACCGTCTTAGAAAAAAAATATTAAGCAAATTTAAAGATGATAATTTTATAACTCATTCAAAGAATGGTTACTCAATTTGAAAAAAAGAAATAAAATAGCAATAGATTTATTCTCAAAAAAATATCGCAAACGTGTTGTTAAAGCAAAAAAAGGCAAAGGTAGTTTTAAAAGAAAAAAAAATTATTAATTTAACCGAGCTCCAATTTTTTGTATAATTTTAGATGCCATCTCCGTACCTTTTTGCAAACTCTCTGAAGTAGACATTCTATTTATGTATCCATGTAAGAAACCAGCAGCAAATAAATCTCCTGCTCCCGTTAAGTCAAGAATTTTTAAGTTTTTTTGACTTTCACACTCTATAACTTCCGTCTTACTGATTGCTAAACTTCCTTTATTTGATCTTGTTATTACTAATAATTTATTTAAATTTTTTCCAAATTCAATCACGTCATTAAAATTTTTTGCATCAATTAGTTCTATTATTTCTTGTTCATTAGCAAAGACAATATCTAATTTATTTTTAACTAAATGAAAAAAATTATCTTTATGTCTATCTACGCAAAATTTATCAGACAAAGACATTGCCGATTTTTTTGCAAGAGCAAGAGCTTTATCGAAAGCTGCCTTGGGTTCACCTTCGTCCCACAGGTAACCCTCTAAAAAAACTAATTCACTTTTTTTTATAAAATCTTCATCAATATCGCTAGGAGAAATTTTACCTGCTACCCCAAGAAACGTACACATTGTTCTTTCAGAATCAGGTGTAATTAAAATTAAGCAAGTACCCGTTGGTGTATCTTCCACTTTTTTAGTGTAACAATATTTAACTTTTTCACTTGTTAAGCTTTTTTCATATTCATTGCCCAATCTATCATCACTAACTTTTCCTATAAATGAAACCTCATTTTTAAGTTGTGAAAGTCCTACAATAGAATTAGCAACAGACCCACCCGCTATAGTTTTTTCAATATTCAAACTTGATAATAGTTGCTTAAACTCTTTTTCATCTACTAATTTCATAGTACTTTTAGTCAGATTGTTTTTGATTAAAAAATTTTCATCAATTTTGCAAATGACATCCACAATTGCATTTCCTATTCCTAAAATTTTCATGATAATTATTAAGCTTTTATAGTTTTAATTAATTTTTTTCTATTGGGATAACAAGTACTACAAATTTTGCAACTTATACCATAACACTCTCTAGCTTTGCAATATTGACGGCCATAAAAAATAATTTGAAGATGAAGCTTATTCCACGATTTTTTAGGAAACACTCTTTTTAAATCCTTTTCAGTTTGTATTACATTTTTACCACTGCTTAATCCCCATCTTTGAGCCAATCTGTGGATGTGAGTATCGACAGGAAAAGCTGGTTGACCAAAACCTTGAGACATAACTACACTAGCAGTTTTATGACCAACGCCAGGTAATTTTTCTAATTCTTCAAAGCTTTTAGGAACACGTCCATTGTGATTTGCAATTAGTTGTTTTGACAATAAATAAATGCTTTTTGCTTTTATCCGAAAGATACCTATACTTTTAATGAGCGTCTCAATTTTCTTTCTTCCCAACTTAACAAAGTGTTCAGGTTTATTATATTTTGGATATATATCTTTAGTCACATTATTTACATTCACATCTGTACATTGGGCAGACAGAAGAACAGAAACTAGTAAAGTGAATTTACTACTATGATTAAGAGGGATAGGTGTTGTGGGATAAATTTTATTTAGTATTCTTAATATTGATTTACTTCTTTGCTTTTCATTCATGATTTTAAATTTATTTAAAATTTAAAACATTTCTCATTGAATATAAGCCTGGCTTTTTATTTATTAACCACTTTGCAGCTGTTAAAGCTCCTTCCGAGTAAAGAGCCCTATCAAATGCTTCATGGTTTAAAGTAATTATTTCTTTACCACTAGAAAACTTAACTTCATGTTCTCCAATTATTTCTCCTTTTCTCAAAGAATTAAAATTTATTTTTTTTGAGTAAGGAAAAAACTTTTTATTTAAAAATTTTTTACCCATTAAACCATAAAGAGTTTTATTTTGGCCTTGAGCTATACCTTTGCCAAGCATTAAAGCTGTGCCCGATGGATGGTCTTTCTTATTTTTGTGGTGAACTTCAAAAACCTTGCTTAAAAAATTATCATTTAAAGATTTTGATGCAATTTCTGTTAAATACATAAGAAGATTAATCCCTAAACTCATATTTCCTGCTTTTAAAATTGTAATTTTTTTAGAATAGTTTTTAATTAGATTCTCCTCTTTTTTAGTAAATCCTGTTGTTCCGATAACGACCTTTTTTTTGAGCTTAATTGCAATTTTAAGAATTTCTAGCGTACATTTTGGAACGGTAAAATCTATTATTACATCTGCTTTCTTAAAAGCTTGTTCATTATTAAGATCAGGCTCAATACCAACTATTTTTTTATTAATTACTCTATTTTCTGTAAGGACCGTCAATTGGAATTTTTTATCTTTCTTAGAAGATTTAATAAGTTGTTGTCCCATTCTTCCCAAACACCCGGAGATTGCTAATTTAATTTTTTTCATTATTTTGTTCCCCAAAACCTTTTAGTTTTTTCAAAAAATTTTTTTATAGCTGGGCTTAATTTAATTTTTTCCATTTCTTTAAATTCTACCAAAAGCTCTTTTTGTCTCTTAGACAATGATACAGGAACCTCAGGAATAATTCTAATGTATAAGTCTCCAAATGAGCTTCTTCTTAATATTGGCATACCTTTTTCTTTCAATCTTAACTGCTTTCCGTATTGTGTACCTGCTGGAATTTTAACATTCACTTTACTTCCATCAATACACGGGACTTCTATAGTTGCTCCTAATGCAGCATCTGCAAATGTAATTGGCAACTCAAAGAATAAATTTTCTTCTGATCTTTTAAAAAGGTTGTGATTCTGTACAGAGATAAATAAGTACAAATCTCCATTAGCACCACTTTTGATACCGGCTTCCCCTTTGCCTGAAAGTCTTATTCTTGTTCCATCGTCTACACCTTTTGGAATTTTTACTGAAACCGATTCATCGCTTTGAATTTTACCACCACCACTGCATTTTTTACATGCTTTGCCGATAGTCTCGCCATTTCCATGACACTGAGGACAAGTCTGTTGAACAGTAAAAAACCCTTGGCTAGATCTAATTTTTCCATTTCCTTTACAGTAGTCACATTTTATAGGTTTTGATCCTGGTTCTGCACCATTCCCATTACAACCATCACATTTTTTATAAGTTGTATAATCTATTTTTTTCTCTAGTCCTTCGTATGCCTCTTCTAAATTTATATTTAGATCATATCTTAGATCGTTACCTCTACTACCCGAGGATCTTCCGCCTGAACCTCTAGATCCATCTGAAAAATCACCAAAGAAGTCTTCAAAAATGTCAGAAAAAGAGGACGAATCAAAACCACCAAATCCTTGACCACTCCCACCTCCACCCTCAAAGGCAGCGTGACCAAACTGATCATAATTTGTTTTTTTACTATTATCTGAAAGAATACTATAAGCTTCACTTGCTTCTTTAAACTTTTCTTCGGCAGCTTTATTGCCTGGGTTTTTATCAGGGTGATGTTTAAAAGCGGTAGTACGATATGCTTTTTTGATTTCATCTTTAGAAGCAGATTTATTTACTCCTAAGATATCGTAGTAGTCTCTCTTGGCCACAAAAAGTTGCTCCCTTTTTTAATATATCCTAGGCGCTTTTTTCTTTATCTTCTTTTACGTCTTTATCTTCTTTTACGTCTTTATCTTCTTTTACGTCTTCAAAGTCTGCATCAACTACGTCTTCCTTGCTTTTGCTTTCTTTTTTATTATCTTGATCATCTGGTTTAGCTGAAGGATCTTTTTGCTGACTCTTATAAACTGCCTCACCTAATTTCATAGAAGACTGAATTAAGTCTTGAGTTTTCTTTTTAAGATCTTCTACATCAGTACCTTCAAGAGATTTTTTTAAATCAGAAATTCCCTTTTCTATAGCTTTTTTTTCTTCTTCAGTTACCTTATCGCCATGTTCTTTTAAACTTTTTTCTGTAGAAAAAATAATGCTATCAGCTTGGTTTCTTACATCTATAGCTTCTCTTTTCTTTTTATCTTCTTCTTTATTGGCTTCTGCTTCTTTTACCATTTCTTGAATTTCTTCATCTGTTAAACCACCTGAAGCTTGAATCTGGATCTTTTGTTCTTTTCCAGTTCCTTTGTCTTTTGCAGAAACACTTACAATTCCGTTAGCATCAATATCAAATGTAACTTCTATTTGGGGCGTACCTCTTGGTGCTGGAGGAATACCAACAAGCTCAAAGTTTCCAAGTGACTTATTATCACTTGCCATCTCTCGCTCACCCTGTAAGACTCTTATTGATACAGCAGGCTGGTTGTCTTCAGCAGTTGAAAATACCTGGCTTTTTTTAGTTGGAATAGTTGTATTTTTTTCAATTAATTTAGTTGAAACACCACCAAGTGTTTCAATACCTAGCGACAATGGTGTTACATCTAATAATAAAACATCTTTAACATCACCCTGAAGCACACCAGCTTGAATAGCTGCGCCCATAGCAACTACTTCGTCAGGATTAACGCTTTTATTAGGTTCTTTACCAAAGAAATTTTTAACCGCTTCAATAACTTTTGGCATTCTTGTCATACCACCAACTAAAACCACTTCATTGATTTCAGCAGCAGAAAAGCCAGAGTCTTTTAGTGCAGTTTTACAAGGAGTTAATGTTCTTTCTATTAATTTTCCAACTAATGCTTCCAACTTAGCTCTAGTGAATTTTAAATTAACATGTTTAGGACCTGTTTTATCTGCAGTAATAAAAGGAAGATTTATTTCAGTTTGTGTAGCTGATGATAATTCAATTTTTGCTTTTTCTGCTGCTTCTTTTAATCTTTGCAAGGCAAGCTTGTCCGTTCTTAAATCAATACCGTTATCTTTTTTAAATTCATCAATTAAATAATTAACAATTTCATCGTCAAAATCTTCTCCTCCCAGAAAAGTATCTCCATTAGTGGATTTTACTTCAAAAACACCGTCTCCAATTTCAAGAATAGAAACGTCAAAAGTACCACCACCTAAATCATATACAGCTATTTTCTGTCCACCTTTTTTATCCAAACCATAAGCTAGTGATGCAGCAGTTGGTTCATTAATAATTCTTAAAACTTCAAGACCTGCAATTTTACCAGCATCTTTTGTAGCTTGTCTCTGAGCATCATTAAAGTAAGCCGGAACAGTTATAACTGCTTTTGTAACAGTTTGGCCTAAATATTTTTCAGCAGTTTCTTTCATTTTTTGTAAAACAAATGCAGAAATTTGAGCGGGAGAATACTTTTCACCTTTTGCTTCAATCCAAGCTTCCCCTTTATCTGATTTAACAATCTTATAAGGAACTTTACTAAGGTCTTTTTTCACTGATTCATCTTCGAAACTTCTACCAATTAATCTTTTAGAAGCAAAAATAGTATCTTGAGCATTTGTAACAGCTTGTCTTTTTGCTGGTTGACCAACTAATTTTTCTCCATTTTCTAAAAATGCGACAATTGACGGTGTAGTTCTAGCACCCTCCGCATTTTCTAAAACTTTTGGTTGTGAACCATCCATGATGGCCACACAAGAGTTTGTTGTTCCAAGATCTATTCCAATTATTCTGCTCATTACATTAATCCTTTTTTTTTAATTACTAGGTATATGGGTGTTTATTATTTCTCTTCAAGGGTGGAATTACTTTTTTTTTCTTTATTTTCATGAATTTCATCCTCTTTTTTCTTTGCTACCGCAACAAATGATGGTCTCAACAGTCTATCTTTAAAAAAGTAGCCAGGCTGAATTTCTTGAAGCACAGTACCAGGTGCAACATTTTCATCTTCCATTTCAAGCATTGCTTGATGGTTATTTGGGTCAAATTTTTTATTAAGACAATCTATCTTTTTAATGTTATTTTTTTCAAATGTTGTCATCAAATCTTTTTCGATGATTTGAATGTTCTCTAAGAATTTAGTTAGGTCTTTGCTACTCTTCAAACTTTCATCATTTTTGATTGACTGATGAGCTCTTTGTAGATTATCAAGTACTGATAAAGTTTCTCTAGCAAAATTAAATCCTCCATATTCAAAAGCTTCTTTGGTTTCTTTTTCAGATCTACGTCTTTGATTTTCAGAATCAGCCAGAGCTAGTAATAATTTATCTTTGGTTTTTTTAAGTTTCTCTTCGAGTGAAAGTTCTTCAACTTCTTTATCCTCATGGAGATCGTGCTCTGAAGGTAAATTTTCTTTATCATCAACAGTATCTAGCTCTGAAGTTAAGTTTTCCTTATCATCACCAGTATCTAGCTCTGAAGTTAAGTTTTCCTTATCATCACCAGTATCTAGCTCTGAGGTTAAATTTTCTTTATTTATTTTATCGTTCTCTTTTTCCATAACTGCTATATAGGGTTTTAAAATTAAATTACTAGAGTGAAATGATAAAAATCAAAAAAATATTAATAGGTACGCACAACGAGGGGAAGTTCAAAGAAATTAGCTATTTATTAAATAAAAAAATTCAAAAATTATCACCGCTTCAATTAAATATTAAAAGCCCAATTGAAAATGGGAAAAGTTTTAAATCTAATTCAGAACTAAAAGCTAGATATTTTTTTCAAAAATCAAAAATCTCAACAATCTCAGACGATTCAGGACTCTGCGTCGAATGTCTTAGCAATAGACCAGGAATTTACTCAGCAAGATGGGGAAAAAAAAATGGTGGTTTTAAAAAAGCCATGCTAAAAATTATTCAACTAGTAAAAAATAAAAACAAAAATAAAAAAAAACAAAATACAAAAGCAAAATTTGTATGTAGTTTAACATTATATATTGACTCAAAAAAAAAAATTACCACTATAGGAGAAATACACGGTAATATTTCAAATAAAATATTAGGAAAAAATGGTTTTGGTTATGATTCTATTTTTATACCAGCTGATCATACTTTAACTTTTGGTCAAATAGATAAAAGAAAAAAAATGCTCATGGATCATCGTTATATAGCCTTTAAAAGCCTAAAAAAAAAAATTAGTACTCTTTAAATCTATTTTTTTCAGTTTTATATATTTTTAATTGTTGAAAAACTTTGTTATTTTTAAATTCAAACGTTCCAATTTTTCCTTTAATCTTTTCTTTGAAAAAGAAATCATTAATTGAGCTAATTCCATTATTTTTTTTCCAAACATAATAAATTAGACCTAATGCATCATACGATAAAATTGTAATTTCATCTGGCTTTAAGGAAAATGTTTTATAATAATCTTCATTATATTTTTTAAATTGATTTATATCAACAGAAGGAAAATATAAATTTTTAACAGAATTTTCAAGAAAGATACTTTCATCGAACCACTGATTTACAGTTGTAACAGTGACAATCTTGTCATCAACATCTGAATAACTAAGTGAAGCAAGAACACTCTTCAAGCTACTACCAAAATCTATCACAATAACTGAATCAAAATTAACAGATCCCAAAGTGTAAAGTCTATCAAGAATTTTTAACTCTTCTTTTGATTGTGCATCATCTTGTTTTTTTAAAAAATTCTTTCTTTTTTTTAAAATATTTTTTCTCTGCCTGTAGTTTGTTAATTTTTCTATTTCTCCAGTAAGGATCCTAGGGTTTGAACTATATTTAAAAATTTCAATATTTTTCAATCTAAGTGATTTAACTTTTTCAGTTACAAATTTTTCATAGTCATTTTTAGGATATAAAATTATAGTTTTTTTTTTTTTTTTTTTAATTAAAAATTGTTCTATTGCACTAAGCTGAGATTCGAGACTTATACCTATATTGATTACATTATTTGAAATCTTAGGTTCTTTGTTTGAGAGTGAAATAAAAATTGTGTCATTATACTTCCCAAGTTCTTCAAATGATACCGATGTCATAGGACCAATAATTATTTTAGCTCCATTACTTATTATTTCTTTAATTGCTAAATTTAATTTTTTTTTATCATTAGTTCCGCTATCTCTTGGTATGATGATAATATTTTTGTTATCTATTTCGCTGAGTGCAAGCTGGGTAGATAGCAGCAGGGACTCTCCTAGATTTCTGTACTCGCCTGAAAAAGGTGCTAACAAACCAACTCTGAGCTTCCCATCATTTTCATCTGCAGCTAAATTATAATTAAACAATATGAATATATAAGATAAAAATGTAATAATAATTTTAATCATTTTTTATGAATGTATTTGAGTCTGGATTATATATTGTATCAACTCCCATAGGAAATTTGGATGATATAACATTAAGATCACTAGAGGTATTAAAAAAATCAGATATAATACTATGCGAAGATACACGAAGATCATTAAAGTTATTAAATCATTATAAGATAAAAAAAAAATTGGTCTCATACCACAAGTTTAATGAACAAAAAGAGTTGCAAAAAATTATAGAACATTTAAATGAGGGCAAAATTTTGTCTTTAATTTCTGATGCAGGGACACCCACTCTTTCTGATCCAGGACTTTTATTAATTAAATCCTGTGTAGAAAAAAAAATTAAGGTTTTTCCTGTACCAGGTCCATCATCAATTACAGCAGCTACAAGCATAGCAGGTTTTGACGACAAATTTCTTTTTTACGGTTTTTTGCCAAAAAAAGAAAACGATCTTACTAAAGCTTTAAATAATCTTAAAAATTTAGATTTTTCTTTAGTATTTTTTATACCAGGAATAAAAATAAATTTTTATTTAAAATTTATTAAAAAATATCTATCTGGAAGAGACATTGTCATTGCAAGAGAAATTACAAAAATGCATGAAACTTTCTATAGAGACAAGGTAGAAACAATAAAGCTTTTTAAGGACACACTGAAAGGTGAGTTAACCATTGTAATTTCAAAAATTTATTATAATAATAATACAGAATTATCAGATGTTAACATTATTAATCAAGCAAGTGAGTATTTAAAAAAATATAGTTTAAAAGATGTTGTGGATTTAATATCAAAAAAAGAAAAAATTTCAAAAAAAAAAGTGTATGAAATTTGTTTGCAAATAAAAAATAATGAAAAAAATAATTAGTTTAGTATTTCTGCTTTTATTAGTTACTAGTTGTGGGAAGAACAGCTTCTCCACTTTTGGTAAAGGTGTAACTATAGGTTTTGATCCAAGGACTGTAGGCATGCAAATTGATGATACAATTATGCAAAAAAATTTAATTGCAAGATTAATTCTTACAGAGAAGAGATATTTTTTATCTATACAAGCCGAGATTCTAGATGGACAAATATTTTTGACAGGAAAAGTAAATGAGCCAGAGGAAAAAATTAAAATAACAAAAATTGCATGGGAAACTAAGGGAGTGAGATCAGTTAAAAATGCCATAGTTATTAAAGGCCAATCTAATTTTAAGAGTACTGCAAAAGATATATTAATAACTTCACAATTAAGAGCATCTTTAATTTTTAATAAGATAGTAAAATCTGGAAATTACACGTTAGAAACAATTAACAAGAAAGTTTATATTTTTGGTATTGCTATGAATAATGAAGAGAAAAAAGAAGTTATAATCGAAGCAAATAAAATATATGATGTTGAAGAAGTTATTCCAACAATTTATTTAGTTTCTGAGCTTAGTAGAAATAAAATTTAATTTTTATAATCAATTACTTCAGACGAATAAGCAGCAATAGAGGCAAGATTTAAAATATCTGACGAAGAAGATCTTAAAGGCGCAATCTCAATTGGTAGACCCAAACCTATCAGCAAAGGTCCAATTAACTTAGCACCACCAAAAGTTTTCATTAATTTAACAGATATAGAGGCGCTATGCAGAGCGGGCATTATTAATATATTTGCATTACCAACAATTTTAGAAAAAGGATATGAAGCTTTGTATTCAGGGTCCAAAGCAACATCTGGCTGCATTTCTCCATCATAGTTAAAATCTATTTTTTTTGTTTTCATTAGCTCAATAGCTTCTCTGACATGTTTTGTTCTCTCTGTTGCTGGTTTGCCAAAAGTTGAGTGAGATAAAAAAGCGACTTTAGGATCGAACCCAAACAATCTTGCAACCCTAGTACTTGAAATAGCTATTTCAACAAGTTGTTCCGCAGTTGGATTGTCATGTACATTAGTGTCTGCTACGAAAACCGTTCTGCCTTTTGACACTAGCATAGTTAGTCCAAAAATTATTTCTCCAGGTCTAGAATCTACTACTTTATTTAATTTTTCTATTGTAGCAGCATGGTGCCTAGTGACTCCTGTAACCATTGCATCCGCATCACCACAGGCAACCATACACGAACCCCAGGTTACTCTGTCGTTTCGTACTAGGTAGTCACATTCTCTTTCCAACATTCCGTTTCTTTGAAGTTTTTCATATAAATGTTTAGTATATTTTTCTCTAAGCTTGGTATTTTTTGAACTTATAATGTCTATTTTAAAATTTTCATCTAGACCTATGTTTTTTAACTGTTCTTTAACTTTTTCCTCTTTTCCAATTAAGATGGGTATCCCTAACTTACTATTCTTAAAAGCAACTGCAGCTTTTAAAATACTAGGATTTTCTCCTTCTGCAAAAATAACTCTTTTCTGAGATTTTTTAATTTGAGCATTAATTCCCTGCATAATATTCATTGAAGGGTCAAGCCTTCTAGATAAATCTTCTTTATATTTTTCTATATCCTTTATTTTTATTCTGGCAACACCAGACCTCATAGCTGCTTCAGCTACAGCCGCAGGTATGACACTAATTAATCTAGGATCAAAAGTTGAAGGAATAATATATTCTTTTCCATAACGGGGTCTCTCTCCACCATATGCTGCAATTACTTCATCAGGAACTTCTTCTCTTGCAAGTTGAGCAATCGCTTTTGCTGCAGCTACTTTCATTTCTTCATTAATTTCTTTTGCCCTAACATCAAGTGCTCCTCTAAAAATATAAGGAAACCCAATAAGATTATTAACTTGATTTGGGTAGTCAGATCTACCTGTTGCAATAATAGCATCAGATCTTACTTCTTCTACTAATTCAGGTTTTATTTCTGGGTCAGGATTTGCACATGCAAAAATAATTGGATTTTTTGCCATTGATTTTACCATATCTTTTGTAAGCATATCCTTGGCAGACAAACCTAAAAAAAAATCTGCACCATTAATAGCTTCAGCAAGTGTTCTTAATTTTGTTTCACTAGCATGTGCTGATTTAAACTGATCAACATTTTTTCTACCTTTATAGATTACACCTGATCGATCGCACATGATTACATTTTCGTTTTTTACACCTGAGAGTTTAAATAAATTTGTACATGCAATTGCAGAAGCACCCGCGCCGTTCACGACAACTTTTACCTCATCTATTTTTTTTTTAGAAATATCTAAGGCATTAATCAGAGCAGCAGTTGTGATTATCGCTGTACCATGTTGGTCATCGTGAAAAACAGGAATGTCTAAAAGTTCTTTCAATTTTTGTTCTATAATAAAACAATCAGGTGCTGCAATATCTTCTAGGTTAATACCACCAAAGGTATTACCAATATTTTTAATAGTATTAATAATTTCATCGGCATTAGAACTGTCAACCTCTATGTCAATTGAGTCTATATCTGCGAATCTTTTGAATAAAACAGACTTTCCTTCCATGACAGGTTTTGAAGCCAGAGAACCAAGATTTCCAAGACCTAAAATTGCAGATCCGTTGCTGATTACTGCTACTAAATTTCCCTTGCTGGTATAGTCATATGCAGTTTCGGGATTTTCTGCTATTTTTTTAACTGGCACTGCAACACCTGGCGAATATGCTAAGGATAAATCTCTTTTTGTAGTTAAAGGTTTTGATGAATTTATCTCAATTTTGCCAGACTTTCCTTGTGTATGAAAGTCCAGTGCCTCTTTATCTGTGTAATGGTCAATTTTAGATTTTTTTGTCATTAAAATTTATTATGTAATATAAAATAGGTAAAATCATCAACAATTTAATTTTTTATTGTAAAAATTATGAACTTATTATCTTCAACTTCTGTTTTTAGTTTTTATACTTTAATTAGTAGAGTACTTGGATATTTCAGAGACATACTAATAGCAACTTTTTTAGGTGCTTCTATATATGCCGACGCTTTTTTTGTAGCTTTCCGACTTCCTAATACATTTAGAAGGCTTTTTGCAGAAGGAGTTTTTAATGCAGCTTTCATCCCTAGTTATGTTCAAGAGAGAGCAACTGGCAACGTAGAAGGAAAGAAATTTGCAGACGATGTTTTTAACTTATTAATAATAGTTTTATTAGGGATTGTTTTTCTAGTAGAAATTTTTACACCAGTGGTGGTTTATTTAATAGCTCCAGGTTTTTACGAAAATACAGAGAAATTTGACATAGCAGTGCAACTAACAAGAATTACCTTCCCCTTTTTATTTTTTGTTAGTTTGTCTTCTTTTTTTTCAGGAATACTAAATTCCAACAACAGGTTTGCAGCCGCAGCCGCAGCTCCAATTATATTAAATATTTTTTTAATTTTAAGTTTATTTATTTCTTATTTTTTTAATCTTAATTATGAGTTAAACCTTTCATACGCAGTTACATTAGCCGGTCTTTTCCAACTAATATTTTTAATATTTTTTACTAAATTTTATTATAAACCATCTATTAATTTTAAAATTAAAATTAATTCTAAAGTAAATTTTTTTTTAAAAAAATTACTACCAAGTATATTTTCATCAGGTGTTACACAAATTAATATTTTAGTTGGAACAATTATCGCATCCTTTGAAGCTGGGGCAGTCTCTTATTTATATTATGCAGATAGAATTTATCAAATAAATCTAGCTATAGCTGGCATAGCTATAGGCACAGTAGCACTTCCAGAACTATCAAAAAAATTAAAAATAGGAAACATTACTGAAGCAATGAGCATACAGAATAAATCTATTGAATTATGTTTACTTTTATCTGTACCAGCATGTTTCGGTTTAATTATTGCTTCACAGCAAGTCGTTAGTGCGTTATTTGGTTATGGATCTTTTCTAGAAAAAGACGTTATTTTGACCGCCCAAGTATTAAAATATTTTGGATTTGGTGTGCCAGCGTTTGCTTTAATAAAAATTCTTTCTAATTTTTTCTTTGCAAGAGATAACACTAAAACTCCTTTTTATATTTCAGTTTTGAGTGTTTTCTTAAACCTCGTTATATCTTTAGTCTATTTTAAAGAATTTGGATTTATTATTATTCCCATTGCCACATCTATAGCTACTTGGTGTGCTGTAATAATTTATTTAATTTTATTATTAAAATTCAAATATTTTAAAATTAATTCAATTTTTTATATCAACTTTATCAAAATAGTTATTTCTGTGATTATAATGTGCTTATTCCTCTATTTCTCAATTAATTATTTTGAGGATAAGCTTATTTATACTAATTATTATAAGTCATTTTATCTTATAATGATTGTAGGTTTAGCAGCTACGATATATTTATTATCAGCTCGCTTACTAGGAGTTTTTAAAATTAAAAATTTTAAAACAAATTAAATAATGGATAAAAATAAATTAGTTTTTTCAGGAGTCCAACCAACTGGCAATTTACACCTAGGTAATTATCTAGGCGCCCTAAAAAATTTTGTAGCTTTACAGGAGAAAACAGAATGTATTTATTGTGTTGTCGACCTTCATGCTATTACAGTTTTTCAAGACCCAAAAGAACTCAGAAATAATATTTTAGAAACAACAGCTGGTTTTCTCGCTACCGGACTTAATAATAAAAAAAGTATTATCTTTAACCAGTCGTCTGTAAGTGGACATGCTGAACTTGCATGGATTTTAAATTGCGTTGCTCGTGTTGGATGGTTAAATAGAATGACTCAGTTTAAAGATAAAGCTGGAAAGGACAAAGAAAAAGCAAGTGTTGGTCTTTATATTTACCCAAACCTCATGGCTGCAGATATTCTACTCTATAAAGCCACACATGTTCCAGTAGGTGCAGATCAAAAACAACACCTTGAGCTTTGCAGGGACATAGCTCAAAAATTTAATAATGATTTCAAAAAAAATATATTTCCATTGCCAGAACCATTAATACAGAAAAACATATCTAGAGTTATGAGTTTAAGAGATGGCAGAAAAAAAATGAGTAAATCAGATGAGTCTGAATATTCTAGAATTGATTTAAAAGACTCGGCAGATGATATTATAAAAAAAATTAAAAAAGCTAAATCAGACTCTTCACCAATACCAGATAATTTAAAAGATTTAGAAAAAAAACCAGAGGCCCTAAATTTAATTAACATATATTCTGATATAACAAATAGTTCTTTAGAGAATTCTTTAAACGAACTTGAAGGAAAAGAATATTCATATTTAAAAAATAAATTATCAGAAATTTTAATTGAGATAATTTGTCCGGTTGGCAACAGAATAAAAGAGCTATTAGACGATAAAAGTTATTTAGAGAAAGTACTTAAAGAAGGGACGGAAAAAGCTAGAGGTATAGCAGATTACAACCTTAAAGAGATAAGAAATGCAGTAGGCTTTTTTTAATTAATAATGATATAAATACACAATGATTATAACAGAACTAACACCAAACCCGGACTCGTTAAAATTTTTGTCTGAAAAAATTATTTCTGCGATAGGAACTGAAGAGTTTCAGAAAAAAGATTTTAATAAAATTGAAAATGAGTTTGTAAAAAATTTACTAAACCTAAAAGGCGTAGAACTTGTTCTTTTAGCCGATAATTTTTTGTCAGTAAAAAAAAATAAAGAAATTTCTTGGGATGTATTAAAACCAACAGTTATTTCTCATATGAACGATTACTTTGAAAAAAACGACAAACCTATACTTAATGAAAAAAACCAAACAAACGATGATAAACTAAATCTTGGAGACGTTGAGGACAGAATAATAAAAGTTTTAGACGAGAAAGTAAGACCCGCAGTTGCAAAAGATGGAGGGGACATTAAATTTAAATCTTTTAAAGATGGTGTTGTACACGTTGAACTGCAGGGGAGTTGTTCCGGATGTCCAAGTTCACTTATGACCCTAAAGCAAGGGGTTCAAAATTTACTCTGTCATTATGTGGAAGAAGTAAAATCAGTAGAGGCTATTTAAAATGGTAAAAGTTGTAAGCTACAGACAAAAACTAATAGAGCTGGCGAGAATTTATAAAATTGACAAAGTTTTTGACCAAAATTTAAAACTCACTACTTATGATATAGAAATTATACTTTTAAAAAATAGTGTGCCGATACCATCTAGAAGAGGATACATTTCTCATAAACTTATAAATGAAGTTTTTAATCCTTTTTACGATGCATTAAAAAACAAAATATCAATCAATATCAATTTCAATGTAAATAAAATTTATAAAAACTCCGTTGAAAGTTTAAGAAAAAAACTTTCATTCAATATCAATTTCAATGTAAATAAAATTTATAAAAACTCCGTTGAAAGTTTAAGAAAAAAACTTTCATTCAATATCAATATAAGCAAATATATAAAAAAATTCTTTAACGGCATAGAAAATTATTTTAATTTTATAATTTCTAATATTGTCAATTTTTTTAAAATTTTATCTAACACAACTATTGAAAGCCTGAATAATATTTATAATTATAAAATTAAAGAGGCAATCTTAAGAAGTTTTTTTTTAAAAACAGCTTATGGTGCATTAATTGCGGGTATAGTTTTTACAGGTTTCTACATTAAAGGAATTGTAACTGAGGTAGATTCACTAAAAATATCACTAGAAATTAAATCTGATAAAAAAACAAATTATAAAAAGTTAACAAATAAAGAAATTAAAAAAACTCCAGAAAAAACAAAAAAAAATAATTCTAAAAATTTAGCAGAATTACCAGAAGATAAAAAACCCACATTTTCAAACGAAGATTATAATCTAAACACACAAACGGTGTTAAATTTATTTGAAGACCTCGAGTATAATTTAGACAACGTAAGAAATAAAAAAAAAGTTAAACCAATATATTTTACTAGACTACCAAAAGACTTAAACAGCATTAAAAGTATTAAAGAAAAAAAAACAACATTTTTACAAATTTTATTACCCTTAATTGTTGCTGAGAATGAAAAAATTGAAGAAGATAGAAAATATTTATTGAAAATTTTAAAGGGCAATGAGTCAGAAAAAAATAGAAAGTGGTTAAATAAAAAATATAAAGCATATAAAGTTTCAGATAGAAATATTCAAGAACTGATAAGAAAAATTGATATAATACCAACTTCCATTGCTCTAGCTCAAGCAGCTAAAGAAAGTGGTTGGGGAACCTCAAGATTCGCTTTAGAAGGAAATGCTATATATGGTCAGTGGACTTGGAGTGGCGATGGTATTGAGCCACTAGAAAAAACTAAAGATCAAAACCACAAAATTCTTAAATTTCCACTACTAAGGGCTTCAGTGAAAGCATATATAATTAATTTGAATACTCACAATGGGTATAAAAGTTTTAGAGCTAAAAGGTCTGAATTAAGAAAGCAAAATAAAGGATTAACGGGTCTAGATTTAATTCATGAACTCGATAATTATGCGCAAACAGGAAAAGAATATACTAAAATATTAGAACAAATAATTAAACAAAATGATCTAGATGAATTAGAGGCTGTAACAATAGATGATTTTAAAGAAAGCAATCAGCTAAAACTTTAAACTTACAGTTCAGAGACAACAAATTGCATACCAAGCCATCTCCAAGATCCATCAGACTCTCTTAATGAACAATTAATTCTTCCTCTTTCTGTTGTAAATTTACCCATGAGTTTAATTTTAATTTTAAAATTATCTAAAAACTCAATTTGAGATTTTCTCCACGTATTCATCTCATTCGAATAGCAATTTAATAATTTTATATTTTTTGTATCCTCAAAAAATTGGATAGTGACTTCTGGAGGATTATTAGTGTTACTAATATATTTTTCTGTAGGAATAATAGATTTAACTTTTAAGGGTATAGTTTTAAGAATTAGTTCAAATCTTTCTATTTTTCCATAAGTTTCATTAATAGGAAATCTAGGTAGCTCATAAAAATCTTTTGTTTCATCGACCACACCTGAGTGTTGACCAAATGCATATTTAAAACCTAAGTTCTTAACAATTTTTTTAAAGCTATTGCTATATTCTCCAAACGGATATGAAAAAAATGGAGAACTATGTCCTAAGTTTTTTTTTAAATCATTTTTGGCCAAATTTATATCTTCAATAATTTCATCGTCTGTTTTGTCAACCAAGTAGTCATGAGAATAGCTATGGTTTCCTATGTGTGAAAATTTTGCTTGAGAGACTTCCTTAATTTGTTCCCAAGACATATATCCGTTACTACCAATTTCTCGGGTATTTACAAATAGCAAAAAAGGTATTTTTTTCTCTCTAAGTATAGGCCAAGCTTGATCATAAAAGGATGTAAAAGCATCATCTATAGTTAATAAAACTTTTTTTTGATTCTTAAGGTTTGTAAGATTATTTTTAAAATTATTTGCATCAACAAAACTAAACTTACTTTTTTTAATTAAATCAATTTGCTTTATAAAATCTGCTATTTTTATATTTGTAGAAGGATATTTGTTCTCTTCAAATCGATGATACATGAGGACAATAATACCTTTATCTTCTATATTATTAGATATAGATGAAGATTTACTAGGTATGAATGTAAAAAATAAAAAAATGATTAAAAATTTTTTAATAATTGATTGCACAGGTAAAAATAATTCTATTGCATTAAAGATTAATAATAAATTTTTTATAAAAAAATTACAAACTAATTTTATTAAAAGTGAAATATTAGCTTTAGAAGTTGTTAATTTTGTTAAGAAGTACAATATTGAACTCAACAATGACTTTTCAATCTTTATAAATTCTGGTCCAGGCAGTTTTTCTGGAGTTAGAATATCTTTAGCAGTCGCAAAGGGAATACATATAGCGAAGAATACAAAAACTTACAGTTATAATAGCTTCTTAATTAATGCAGCTCCATATCTGGCGCAAAAACGAGAAATAGTTTCAATACAAAAAACAAATAGTTTTTATTATTATTGTAAAGGTACTTTTGAGACAAACTATCATTTTACGTATCCAAAAAAAATTGATTTAAATAAAATACAAAAAATGGAATCATTACTCATTATTCCAGTTGAAATTAAAAATGACGAAATAATGAAAAATATAAACCCTCAAAAAATAAGAATTGCTGAATTTAACCTTAAAAATATTGACTTATTAATAGAAAATAGATTGGTTGAAAATAAATTGATTAAACCACTATATTTAAGCTAAGCTATAGATAATTTTATGAATAATATTGAAGAAAAATGTAAAGCTAAAGATGTTAGGTTGACCGAACAAAGAAAAGTTATAGCAAGAGTTATGTCTAACTCAAACGATCATCCTGATGTAGATGAATTGCACAAAAGAATTAATAAAGTTGACAAAAAAATAAGTATAGCCACTGTATACCGAACCGTTAAATTATTTGAAGAATCTGGAATAGTAGAAAAGCATGATTTCAAAGGTGGTAAAGCAAGATATGAAGAAGCACCAGAAGAACATCACGATCATTTAATAGATATAAACAGTGGTGAAATAATAGAATTTGTTGACAAGGATATAGAAATTTTACAAAATAAAGTCGCTAAAAAATTAGGTTATAAATTGGTTGATCACAAACTAGAGCTATACGGTTCTAAAATTAAAAAATAATTTGTCTAAAAAAATTTTTATTAAAACATTCGGTTGCCAAATGAATGAATATGACAGTAGTCGTATTTTAGATTTATTAAAGCCAATGGGTTACATTTCAACTGATATTCCTTCAGAAGCAGATTGTTATGTGCTGAACACGTGTCATATTAGAGAAAAAGCTACTGATAAAGTTTATCACGATATAGGAAGAATAAAAAAAAATTTTAGAAATAAAAAGAAACCAATGTTACTAGTTACGGGTTGTGTTGCACAAGCTGAGCATAAAGAAATGTTGAATCGTGAAAAATATATAGATGGTGTTATAGGACCTCAATCTTATCATCAAATACCAAGTATAATAAAAAAATTAGAAAATAAAAAATTAAAAATTAACAGCACTGATTTTGAGGTTGTAGAAAAATTTGATAGTTTAAATTTAGTTAAAAATTCAAATTCAAAAATATCCTCGTTTCTAACAATACAAGAAGGTTGTGATAAATTTTGTCATTTTTGCGTTGTTCCCTACACAAGAGGTCCTGAATATTCAAGATCATTTGATGAAATTATTACCGAAGCAAAGCAATTAATAACTAATGGGGCGAAAGAAATAACTTTGTTGGGTCAGAATGTAAATGCGTACGAATACAAAAATCAAATTAAAACATACAGGCTTTCTGATCTAATATTTGAACTGAATACTTTAAAAGAATTAAAACGAATACGGTATACCACTTCCCACCCAAACGACATTACAAGAGATTTGATAGAAGCGCATAGAGATTGCGAAAAGTTAATGCCAATACTTCATTTACCAGTGCAAAGTGGATCTTCAAAAATATTAAAAGCAATGAATCGCAAACATAACATAGAGGAATATTTTGGAATCATTGATGATCTCAAGAAGGCTAAACCTAATATTAAATTTTCTTCTGATTTCATTATTGGATATCCAGGTGAAACAGACGCTGACTTTCAACAAACTTTAGAGTTAATAGCAAAAATTAGATTTATAAATTCTTTTTCATTTATTTATAGCGCGAGACCTGGAACACCTGCTTCAGAATTAATTAATGTTGAGAAGGAGGTAGCTAAAAAGAGATTAATAGAGTTACAAGAAGTTCTAGAAAAAATCAATACACAAAGCAAAAAAGACTTTTTAAACAAATTTACAGAAGTTTTATTTGAAAATAAGATGAAAAATCAAAATAAATATTTTGGAAGAGATAAATTTTTAAATTCCATTGTAGTTGAAAGTAACGAAGATTTAACTGGTCAATTACTGAATGTGAAAATTAATAATTTCAATCACAATAGTTTATTTGGAGAAATATCCAGTAATAAAAGTAGAAATTGCGCAGCTTAATTAATGTCCGAGTCGATTAAATTAGAAAAAAAACTTATAATAAAAAAAATCGACAAAGAGACTCTTATTATTCAAATTTTAGATAATAATATTCTTTCATCGGTAGTAGGTGAATTTAATACTAACCTTATTCAATTAGAAAAGTTAACAAAAACAACTTTATTTTTTAGGGGCAATTCTATTACAGCCAAAGGAAATTTAGATAATTTATTCACAGTTTCAGAAGCTATTAAATTTTTAATTAATAAATTTCTTTTAACTGACAGCATAGAAAAAAATGATATAATTCTTTCGGTGAATAAAAATTTAGTTTCTGCTAAAAATACAAATGTGCAATCTTTTGCTCAACTAATTAAAACACCAAGAAAATCTGTTATAGCAAGGTCTCAAAAACAATCGGATTATATTAAGGCGTTACGAGAAAATGATGTTGTATTGGCATTAGGGCCAGCAGGAACTGGCAAAAGCTTTCTTGCTGTATCAGTTGCTATAACAATGCTTATGGAAAAAAAAGTGGAGCGAGTTATATTATCTAGACCAGCTGTTGAGGCTGGAGAAAAATTAGGTTTTCTCCCTGGAGACATGAAAGATAAAGTAGACCCATATTTAAGACCACTTTACGATGCGCTTTATGAATTATTTGGATTTGAAAAAATTGATAAAAAAATTGAAACTGGTGAAATTGAAATTGCACCTTTGGCTTTTATGAGAGGTAGAACATTAAAAAATTGCTTTGCTATACTAGATGAAGCACAGAACGCTACTGAGACGCAAATAAAAATGTTTTTAACTAGAATTGGTGAAAATTCAAAACTAGTAGTAAATGGAGATCCTACGCAAGTTGATTTAATCAATAAGTCATATTCCGGGTTATTAAAATCTAAAAATATTTTAAGTGGTATAAAAGAAATAAAGATAATTGAATTTGACCATACAGATGTAGTTAGACATCCTCTTGTGTCAAAAATTATTAGAGCTTATCAAAAAAAAGCTGATGATCAAAGCTGATGTATTGGTTAATGTTATGGCTTGGAAAGATCATATCAGCAACCCTAATAATTACTTAAATAAAAAACTAAAAAAAGCTGAAAAAAAAATTAGCATTTTCAAAAAAAACAAATTTAATTTTACTATTTTGCTTTCAGGAGACAATGAAATTAAAATATTAAACAAAAAATTTAGAAAAAAAAATAAAATTACTGATATTTTATCCTTTCCTTTTTATGAAAAAAAAAAATTAAATAGATTAATAAGAAAAAAGCAAAAAAATATCTATCTAGGAGATATAATAATTAATTTAAAGGAAATTAATAAGCAAAGTAAAAAAAAAAGTTTTTCTAATATCTTTGATAAAATATGGATACATGGATTAACGCATTTACTTGGTTATCGTCATAAGTCTAATATAGATTTCTCTAGAATGCAAAAATTAGAAAATAAGATAATTAAAGCGATTCAGTAATATGATATTTAACTTTTTTAATAGTAGATTTTTTTTAGTATTTTTTTTCCCATTTATTTTAGGGGCTTCAACTGTCTTTAGTTTTCAACCATTCAATTATAATTATATTAATTTTATTATTATACCGGCATTATTTTTAGTGACATCTTACGTCCAAAAGAAATCAAAAAATACGTATAGAAGAAAACCATATATTTTAAATTTATTTTTAATAGGTTATTTATTTGGTGTTGGGTTTTTTTTAACAGGAACATATTGGATTTCTTATTCTTTAACATTTGACGAAAATTTTAAATTTTTGATACCTATTTCTCTTATAGGGCTACCAGTGTTTCTAGGAATTTTTTTTGGTTTATCAAATCTTATATCAGGCCCATTCTTAAAAAATAATTTTATATCTATTTTATTATTTTCAAGCTCACTGGCGCTCATGGATTTTTTACGCGCTAAGATTTTTACAGGCTTCCCTTGGAATTTATGGGTTTATACTTGGTCATGGACGCCAGACCTACTTCAGCTACTACCTGTTATTGGTTTTTTTTCACTTAACCTTATTTGTATTATTTTTTACTGTTCTCCGTTGTTATTAATTTTCGGAAAAAAATCAGGATATTTAGTATTTTTTTTATTAGGAATTATATTTTTTATTAATTATATATATGGAAATTCAATAATTAAAAAAAATAATCAATATTTAGAAAAAATAAAATTGAATTCAGAAAATTCAATCTTTACCAAAATAATTTCACCTAGTTTTGATTTAAAATATAATTTAACAAACGTCGATATAAGCAAAAATATTACGAAATTAATAAAATATAGTGCTCCAGTAAAAAATAAGAAAACTCTTTTTGTTTGGCCTGAAGGTGTATTTACTGGTTTTAACTTAGCAGAAATAAAAAAATATAAAGCTATGTTTGTCGATGCATTTTCTGAAAATCATTTTATTTTATTTGGCATTAACACTGTTTCTGACAAAAAAGATAATGATCAAGTTTTTAATAGTTTAGTTATTATTAATAATAAGTTTGATGTTCTATTTAAATACGACAAAATTAAGCTAGTGCCATTTGGTGAATTTTTACCTTTTGAAAAAACTTTAAGTAATCTAGGGTTAAAAAAAATAACACAAGGTCATAAGTCGTTTTCTAGCGGAGAAAAAACTAATATTTTTTTCTTAGATAAGTTGAAGTTATTACCCTTAATTTGCTATGAAGTAATTTTTCCAGAATTAAGTCGAGATCATAAGCAAAAAAATTTAATTGTAAATATTACGGAAGATGCGTGGTTTGGAAAAACAATAGGACCAAGTCAACACTTAGCCAAGGCAATTTTTAGGTCAATAGAAAATAATGTTTATCTTATAAGATCAGCAAATAAAGGATTTAGTGTTTTTATTGACAATAAAGGAATAATTAAAAAAATAGTAAACCCAAATGAATCCGGCGTTATAGAGTTAAATGTCCCTTTTATAAACAATATAGAAACAAAATATAAAATTGATTTGATTTTTTTTATACTTTTATTTACATGTGTTTTTATCTTTATAATTTTTAAAAAAAATGAAAACAAATAATTACCTGTTTACAAGTGAATCTGTTTCCGAGGGGCATCCTGACAAGGTCTGTGATAGAATTTCTGACATGGTTGTAGATTCATATCTATCAGTAGACCCCTATGCCAGAGTTGCTTGTGAAACTTTAACAACTACTAATAAAGTTATCTTAGCAGGAGAAATTAGAGCCCCAGAAATAAAAACAAATGATCTAATTCAAAAAGTAAGAGATTGCATTAAAGACATAGGATATGATCAAGACGGGTTTAGTTGGAAAGAACAAACTAAAATAGAATCATATTTGCATTCACAGTCATCAGATATTGCAATGGGCGTTGACTCTAAAGTTAATAAAGACGAGGGAGCTGGAGATCAAGGAATCATGTTTGGTTATGCTTGTAATGAAACAGAAGATCTAATGCCAGCACCAATACATTTTTCACATAAAATACTTAGATTGATAGCGGAGGATAGAAAAAAAGGTTTACTAAAAGGAATTGAACCTGATTCAAAAAGCCAAGTAACCATGCACTACGAAGATGGAAAACCTACAAAGGTAACATCAGTTGTCATCTCAACACAACATTCTAAAGATTTAAACCAAGAAAAAGTAAAAGAACTTATTTATCCTTATATTAAGAAATCTATACCTGAAAATCTTCTAAAAGAATTAAACGATAACGAAGTCTATATAAACCCTACAGGCCAATTCATAATTGGTGGGCCAGATGGAGACACAGGCCTAACTGGAAGAAAAATTATTGTAGATACTTACGGTGGCGCAGCACCGCATGGTGGTGGGGCTTTTTCTGGTAAAGATCCAACAAAAGTTGATAGATCAGCTGCTTACGTGTCAAGATATTTAGCAAAAAATGTTGTAGCAGCCGGGGTTTCAGACAAATGCTTAATTCAGCTTGCATACGCAATCGGAGTTTCTAAACCTCTTTCTATATATGTCAAGTTGTCGGATTCTGATTCAGAAAAAACTGAAGACGTAAAAAACAAAATAGAAAATTTTTTTGATCTTTCACCAAGAGGAATTAGGGAGTTATTAAATTTAAACAAGCCTATTTATGAAATTACTTCTGCCTACGGCCATTTTGGAAGAAAGCCAGGCAACAAAGGTCAATTTTCATGGGAAAAGACAGATAAAATTGACATCTTTAAAAAGTAACCTTGAAAAAGACATAAATATTCATTAAACGTATTTAAAAAGATAGATGTTTACAAAATGGGCCTTAGCCCATTTTTTTTTGGAGCAAACTAAAAAAGGAAAAAATGTTAAATAGAGGATTAGATAAAGTAGAATTATTAAGAATAGTAGAGGCTGTTGCGAACGAAAAGTCCATAGATAAAGAGATTGTTCTAGAGTCTATGGAGAGCGCTATACAAAAAGCTGCTTTGACAAAATTTGGCACAGAAAATAATATACGCGTACTAATTGATCGCTTGACTGGAGAAATTAAAATTCAAAAAGTTCTTGATGTAGTTGAAAAAATTGAAGACTCTAGCAAGGAAATCATTTTAAACGACGCTCAATCTATAGATGCAAATAATAAAGATCTAAAAATTGGTGATCAAATTTTTGAAGACCTACCCCAAATAGACTTTGGTAGAATAGCAGCGCAAAGTGCGAAACAAGTTATCAGCTCAAGAGTCAAAGAAGCTGAAAAAAATAGACAATATGAAGATTTTATTGATAAGCAAGGACAAATTCTAAGTGGAATTATAAAACGTTTAGAATATGGAAACGTCATAGTAGACTTAGGTAAAGCAGAGGGTGTAATAAAAAAAGATGAGCTTATACCAAGAGAAATATTAAAAACAGGTGATCGTGTTAAAGCCTACTGCTATGAAGTTAAAAAAGAAATTAAAGGTCATCAAATATTTTTATCAAGGGCTCATCCACAATTTTTAGCTAAATTATTTTTTCAAGAAGTTCCTGAAATTTATGAGGGTATGATAGAAATTAAAGCTGTAGCCAGAGATCCAGGAAGTAGAGCTAAAATTTGCGTTTCCTCGTCAGAAAGTTCAATTGACCCGGTAGGCGCGTGTGTTGGTATGAGAGGAAGTAGAGTTCAAACTATAGTCAATGAGCTGCATGGTGAAAAAATTGATATTATAAAATGGACAGAAGATCTTCCAACTTTAATTTCAGAATCATTGTCGCCAGCAGAAATTCAAAAAGTATTAATTGATAAAGACAATAAAAGAATAGATGTAATCTTGACTGAAGAAAATTTAAGTAAAGCTATTGGAAGAAGAGGTCAAAACGTTAGACTTGCGTCTAAGCTTACTAACTTTGAAATAGATATATTAACAGACCAAGAAGATTCTGAAAGAAGACAGACTGAATTTAAAGAAAAAACAGAAAATTTAGTAAAAAGTTTAGAGGTAGATGAAACACTAGGTCAACTATTAGTTTCAGAAGGAATGCAAAGTATTGAGGAAATATCACAATCTGTTCCAGATGATATAACTAAAATTGAAGGTATAGACGAGGCAACAGCGAGTGAATTAATTAATAGGTCAAAAGAAAATTTAATTAAAGAAAAAGAAGAAATTACCAAAAGATTAAAAGAACTAGGAATGGAAGACACTTTAGTTGACTTAAAGGGCATTACTCAAGGAATGTTAGTTTTACTAGGTCAAAGAAATATAAAAAAACTAAGTGACTTTGCAGATCTTTCTTCAGATGAACTAATTGGTGGTTTTGATGAAATAAAAGGAAAAAAAATTAGAATTGAAGGCTACTTAGAAGAATTCTCTCTCTCCAGAGAAGAGGCTGATCAATTGATCATGGCTGCTAGGGAGATAGCGTTTAAATAGAATATTCATGGAAGACCAAAAGAATAAAAAAAAAACACTAACACTATCAACAAGTAGAACTAAAAAGATTGATCTTTCATCTCTTTCTAGCGATGGAAAAAAAACTTTCTCTATAGAAAAAAAAACTCCTTTTAGATCAACACGGGACAACAAAACTAGTCCAGGATCTAGTACATTTAAAAAACCAACTACTATAAAAAAAAACGTAGTAAGAAAATTTGTGGAACAACAAGCAACAAAAAACTTTGTAAAAAAAGATGAGAAAGGGACTCAAAAAGCAAAATTAAAACTTGATCCTTTGTCTGTCAAAAGAGATTTTAAGCTTACTGTTTCAAGAGCTATGAATGTTGAAGAAATAGAAATTAAACAGAGAAGCTTAGCTTCAGTAAAAAGAGCAAGGTTAAAAGATAAAAAAACGGATGGTACTGAAGACAAAAAAGAAATTAAAAAAGTAATTAAAGAAGTTAATATTCCTGAACAGATTACCATTCAGGAACTTTCGAATCGAATGGCAGAGAGATCTGCAGACGTGATAAAGTTCTTATTTAACATGAAAGTTGTAGCTACAATAAATCACGTTATAGATAAAGATACTGCCGAGTACATCGTTAAGGAATTTGGACATACACCCATTGTTGATAGCTCTCCTAATTTAGAAATTAAAAAAAAAAAGAATCAATTAGAGGGGAGAATTGAAAATAGACCTCCTGTGGTCACAATTATGGGTCACGTAGATCATGGCAAAACTTCTTTGCTAGACGCTCTAAGAGATACGAATGTAGTATCTGGAGAACACGGGGGAATAACTCAGCATATTGGAGCCTATCAAGTTAAAACTGGAAAAAGTCAAATTATAACTTTTATCGATACACCAGGTCACGCTGCATTTACAGAAATGCGTGCCAGAGGATCTAAAATCACTGATATTGTAATTTTAGTTGTTGCGGCAAATGATGGAATTATGCCTCAAACAATAGAGGCAATACAACATTCTAAAGCAGCAAAAGTTCCAATTATAGTTGCTATAAATAAATGTGATCTACCAGATAAAAATATTACTAAAATAAAAAATGATTTGATGAAATATGAGCTTATTGCAGAAGATTTTAGTGGGGACACTTTATTTGTTGAAGTATCTGCTACTCAAAAAATGAATTTAGACAAACTAAAGGAAAATATTTTATTACAATCTGAACTATTAGATCTTTCCGCATCTTTTAGCGGTTCTGCAACTGGCGTAGTTATAGAATCTAAAATAGACAAAGGTAAAGGACCTGTTTCAACCATACTTATAACTAACGGATTATTAAAAAAAGCAGACTATTTTGTCTGTGGAAATACTTACGGAAAAATTCGAGCAATGATTAATCATGAAGGAAAAATTGTAGATGAAGCCTTTCCTTCTATGCCAGTTGAAATACTTGGCATGAACGAGTCTGTCTACGCTGGTGCAGAATTTGCAGTTACTGAAAACGAAGAAAAAGCCAAAGAAATTTCTGAATTTAATAAAAATAGTTCTGGTGTTGTTAAAACTGTTGTTAAAGACAAAACATCAATCTTTGAAAACCAGAACAATAAGGAAGAATTAGATATTATCATTAAATCTGACGTTCAAGGATCTAGCGAAGCCTTAAAAAATGCTATAAATAAAATTGAACATCCTGAGGTAAAAGCTAATATTATTTTATCTGATATAGGTATGATAAATGAATCAGATGTATCCTTGGCTAAAGCCTCGAACGCACTTTTAATTGGTTTCAATGTTAAGCCAAATAATCAAGCAAAAAAGTTAGCTGAACAACAGCATGTTGAAATTAAATATTTTAATATTATTTATGAAGTATTAGAACTTATTGAAAAGGGACTTTCTGGTTTGTTAGATCCCGAGGTAAAAGAAACTGTTATTGGTACAGCAGAAATTTTAAAAGTATTTAAAGTCTCCGATGCAGGAAAAATTGCAGGTTCAAAAGTAACAGATGGTGAAATAACTAATAAAGCTAAAGCCAGATTAATTCGTGATGGAGCAGTTGTTTATACTGGTGAAATTTTAAGTATTTTCAGAGAGAAGAATCAAGTCAAAGAAGTTAAAAATGGTGTAGAATGTGGAATTAGCTTAAAAGATTTTATTGATTTCAAAGAAAAAGATATAATTGAAGCTTACTTGTCAGAAAATATAGACAGACAAATATAAAAATGGGAAAAGGCAAAAAATCGCCAATATACTCTCAAAGACAGCTACGTGTCGGAGAATTAATCAAACAAAGTATTGGTGAAGTATTTATAAGAAATGAAGCTAAGATTTTAGCCCTAAATACAAGTCTGGTTACAGTAACAGAGGTAAAAATGACGCCTGATCTTAAATCTGCGAGAGTATATGTAGTACCTCTTGGAGGCAAAGAGGCTAAAAGAATAGTAAGTATCTTGACGGAGTTCTCACATCTTGTTAGAAGGGCACTGTCAAAAAAACTTGATATGAAGTTTCTTCCTAGACTTGCATTTGTAGAAGATAATTCTTTTGAATATGCTGAAAAGATA
>Ga0307986_10000066_pt1 | contig 66866 bp, 92 predicted proteins | sample EllFjometageno82_FD_203170 | JGI IMG/M metagenome (GOLD analysis project Ga0307986, IMG submission 203170) | Marine microbial communities from Ellis Fjord, Antarctic Ocean - #82 | ecosystem: Environmental > Aquatic > Marine > Unclassified | place: Southern Ocean | collected 2014-10-09 | reverse complement strand
AATCACCAGACCAAACACTGGCACTGGTGGGCATATGGTTGTCGAATACAACGATCAAAGTAGCAGTTATGCCCCCGCATGGAGAGAGATTTGGACAAGTGAGTCTGATGGCGCTGGCTCTGGTTTAGATGCTGACAAGCTCGATGGCCAACAAGGATCTTATTATGGCACAGCATCTGCTGTGGCAACTAACACCGCTAAGGTATCATATAACAGTACTGCAAGTACTAAGCTTGGTACAATCGCAACATCAGCTAACAACTATTCTCTGCCATCCTCAGTAGTCCATGACACTGAAGGTGGTGCTCTACACGCGACTGACGCGCTATCTATATCAGGTCATACCATTACATTAAAAAGAGGTAACAATGTTACTGAGACCGTTGTAGTTCCCGATAACAATACAGTTTATACTCACCCCACGAGTGCTGGTAATAGTCACATCCCTTCAGGCGGTAGTTCAGGTAAGTTCCTAAAGTATTATTCGTCTGGTGTCGCAATATGGGATACTCCTTCTTACATCGCCAATACTGACACAGTTTACACACACCCTACGAGCGCAGGTAATAAGCACGTTCCTACAGGCGGTGCTGCAGGACAGTTCCTAAAGTATTCTTCGTCTGGCACTGCTACATGGGCCACTCCTTCATATACTACGAATACCGATACTAATACGTGGAGAAGTATTGATGACACTCCTGTTAACGGAGTTACAGATCAGAGTATCAGCTCTAACTGGGCACATGATCATGCTGCTAGCTCTACTGCGCATCCTAGAGATACACGCAATCAGATCGCTGGCACTTACAATAACTATTCATTTCCTTATACTATTGCTCAACCATCTACTGCCAACGCGGTAGCCAGAAGAGACAGTAGCGGTGACATTAATGCAAGACTCTTCCGCAGTGAATATGACACTACTAATTCTAATATTGGATATGTAATGACTCAAGTTGACACTGCGAGTAATAACTACATGCGACCATCTACTATGGCTCAGTTGAGGTCATCACTCAATGTAGAGAACGGAGCTACAGCAGATCAGACAGCAGCACAACTCTTAGCGTCAATTAAGACGGTCGATGTCAGTGGTACTTCTGGTATTAACGCTGGCACCTTTGATGGTTATGGTTCTTCATCCTTCGCAACGTCAACACAAGGCACTAAGGCTGACAATGCTCTACCTAAAGCAGGCGGCACGATGACTGGAGGGCTTACTATTAGAAAAGCGCAAAGCACATCGTCATTTACAAGTCAGTTCTTAAAGCTTTACCCTTCTTCAACCACAAACACTACAGGATTAACGTCAATAAGTTTAGGAACTTCTACAGCAGACAATTACGGAATATCATTAAACGCTTGGAGATATACCACTAATGCTACACCCAAATTCGTTATTAAGAGCCATTATGGTAGCTCAGTTGGCTCCGCCCTATTAACAATCGCTAACGATGGGGACGTTGGTATTGGCACGACTAGCCCGACAGAAAAGCTACATATTAGAAAGGCGCAAAGCACATCGGCATATACAAATCCATTCATAAAGCTCCAACCTACTACGACTACAAACGAGACTGGTTTAACAACGATAGCTATGAGTACTACTACAGCAAGTGGCGCGTATGGATTCTCATTGAGTGCTTGGAGGAGGTCAGGAAACGACACCTTTACTATTAAGGCGCATAGTGGCACTACCAATGGGACAGATCGATTCGTAATAAGAAGTAATGGTTATGTCGGTATAGGAGTTACTAACCCTTCGTCGAAGCTTCAAGTCAATGGGACGATCACTGGAACAACTAAAAACTTCTTAATTGACGATCCGGTAACTGGAGGCCAGCTTCAGTACAGCTGTATTGAAAGTAATGAGCACGGTGTAAGCGTTCGAGGAGAGTCAGACCAAGGAGAGATCTTACTACCAGAAGAGTGGGAATGGCTTGTTCATGAAGATAGCATCACAGTTCATCTCACGTCAATTGATCAAGTGCAACACTTGTTTGTATTAGAACGTAATAACATCAGAGTTAGAGTTGGTGGACTAGCAACAAATGGTCAATATAGTTACATAATCTCTGGAACACGCAAAGATGTAGATTTGCTTGAAGTGAATATTTAAAATATCATGTTTGAAAATAAAAATTACACAGTTGATCTGGCGCGTAAACCTGGTTGATATAAATAATAATACCATGTCAGTAATTATTCAACTAACCGAACCTACTTCGCGCGATGCTGTAATCGCTTCTCCAGCTAAAGACTTTGCTCAGGCGTATATCCTTGATCTAACAGTGAACGCGGCTGAAGCATCTGGGAATGACTATATAAGCATTAACTATTGCCCCTTTGACCAAGAAAGCGGAGAACGACTGATTGAGGATAGTCGTAACGTGACAGTTCCATTTTGGCAGACAATAGAAGCATTTCCCGAAGCTGCCTTAGCATTTAAAGCAGTTGGCGATGCATTACCTGTCTTGATTGCGCATCAACAGCAAGAACTTGAAGTCATGATGGCTGCAGAACAACTCGCTGAAGCGGAATTCGCCGCGGCGGAAGCAGCTGCTAATGAAACACTCGCAGAGGAAGCACCAGTCGTCGATGATACAGTTGTTTAACGCTTAAGCAGATCAATGCCGAGATAACATTAGATAAATAAAAACTGTACGCAGCGCGTTCTTCATCTGCTATTATATAAATAGATAATATGGCTATACCAAATACAAGACAGAAACTTATTGATTATTGCTTAAGAGCATTAGGCCATCCTGTCATCGAAATTAATGTTGATGACGATCAGATCGAAGACCGTGTTGATGAGGCAATCCAATTCTATCAAGATTTTCATAGTGATGCTGTAGTTCGTAATCTCTTGAAGCATCAGGTAACTCAAACTGATATTACTAATGGATATATCGCGATCTCTCCTGCTACAAATATCTTATCGATCAATAATGTATTTAATATAAGTAATACTAATTCTGGAACCTCGCTTTTTTCAGTAGATTATCAAATGCACCTAAATGATATTTTCGATTTGGGCGGAGCATCTGGCGGTATCGTTAATTACGAATTGACTCAGCAGTATCTTTCATTAATCGACCGTAATATAAACGGCGTCTATGAAATGATCCAATACAGTCGACATAAGGGACGAGTGAATTTTCACACAGATGCTCTAAAAGATCTCGGAGTAGGAAACTATGTCGTGTTTGACGGATACAGCGCTGTTGATCCAGAGAGTTTCACTACGGTATACAACGATATGTTTTTAAAGAGATATACTACTGCATTAGTTAAGAGGCAATGGGGATTGAATCTTATTAAATTCGAGGGTATGGTTCTACCTGGCGGTGTTACGATGAACGGCCGCCAAATATACGATGATGCTATCGCTGATATTGAAAAGCTTGAAGAGAAGATTCGTCTTGAACACGAATTACCACCATTAGATTTTATAGGATAAGATGCCAAGGAACGTATATTTTAATCAGGGGTCAACTCCTGAAAAGAGACTCTATGAAGATATTACTATAGAGGCTCTTAAGATTTATGGACATGATGTGTTTTATATTCCTAGGAGTATTGTAAATACTGATTCTATATTTAACGAGGATGCCCTTGCGAAATTTGGTGCTGCGCATCAGATTGAAATGTATGTTGAAAACACTGATGGTTTCGGTGGTGATGGTGACTTGCTTTCAAAGTTCGGCGTAGAAATACGAGACAGCATCAATCTTATTGTTTCAAATAGACGTTGGGAACAACTCGTATCGAGGTTCCAGGATCCAGTAGAAGTTAGACCTCAAGAAGGTGATCTGATATACTTCCCACTTGTTAATGGTTTATTTGAAATTAATTACGTTGAAGATGAAACCCCGTTCTATCAACTTCAGAACGTTCCTACATTTAAATTGTCATGTCAACAGTTCGAATACAACAATCAAGAGATTGATACGGGTGTATCAGAGGTTGACAAGTTTGAAATAAAGTTCGGTGTACGAACTCGCTTAAACTTAGGAAGCGGAGCAGGAACATTTGCTGTTGGTGAAGATGTTACTCAGACTAACGGAACAATAACAGTGACAGGTGAAGTTGCCGTTATCGGAACTAATTATATAGATGTCACCAACCAGCTCGCAAGTGATAGTAGCAATACTGGCTTTGTTAAAACAGAGGGCTCATGGGGTAATGTATCAGGATCACAGAATAGTCCTAATCCTTCTTACGTAATTTCAACAGTAGATGCATTTAGCACGATCGACGATAATGATCCTTACGCGGACAATACAGATTTTGAAACTGAAGGTAATTCATTCATTGATTTTACTAAGAATAATCCATTCGGAATGCCAAACATAACAACTTAAGATATGCTAAGCGGAACACATTTTTATAACAAAACAGTCAGAACATCTGTAGCTGTTTTTGGTACACTATTCAACAACATTAAGATCCTTCGACCTGGAGCCACAGAAGAAAAAGTGCCTGTTGCGTATGGTCCTAGGAAGAAATTTCTTGCACGGATCAGTTCAGATGCATCTGGTTCTACTTCAGAAACGATCGCGATCAAACTACCTAGGATTAGTTTCGAGATTACTTCGATAGAGTATGACAACGAGAGTAAGCTGAATCGCTTCAACAAGAAGATGATTCCGATTGATGGTGATAGCGATAATGTTAATACTCTGTATCAAAGTGTTCCATATATTATCGGAATGCAATTAAATATTTATGCTCTCAATCAAGATGAAGCACTACAAATAGTAGAACAGATTCTACCTACATTTTCTCCTGAGTACACTGTAAGTATAAAAGAACTTGAAGGGAAGAACACTACTACTGATGTTCCTATCATACTAAATTCAATCTCAATGAACGATGATTATGAGGGTGATTTTGATACAAGGAGAACTATCATGTACACTCTTGATTTTAGTATGAAAGTGAAGTTTGCCGGTGGAGTAAGTAAGCAAGGCCTCATAAGAAAGGTTGACACGTTCTTATTTGATAGCGTCGACACAAGCCTAAAAACAGCTAATCCTTACGGCGTTAATAATACAAATATCCGTGTTGCAGTGGCAGCGGGCGATACAGCGCCGCTTGATAGCACCGATACTATAACAACTACATTTGGTTTTGATCATGGATCGTGAAGATGAAATAATTGAAGAAGCAGAAAATCTTGAAATAACGCAAAGTCCTCAAACTGAAGTTTCAGGTTATCAGATAGCGAGTGACACCGAGACAGATGTTGAGTACTCTCGAGATAAAATGAAGATGCTAATCGATCAGTCGTGCGAATCGATCAATCAGATGATGGCGCTTGCATCGGAGTCAGAGCATCCTAGAGCATTTGAAGTATTGTCAACAATGATAAAACACACTAGCGAGATGACACACGATCTTGTTAAATTGCAGAAGATGCGGAAAGACATCACTCAAGAAAAAGGTGGGCCTTCAAGCACAACTACTAATAATTCTATTTTTGTTGGATCAACTACAGAATTGCAAAAGTATCTTAAAGGCAGAAGTAAAGATGAATCAGTAGATGTCTGAAATTTTAGTAAATGGTAATGGCGGTTACATGGGTAACCCGCTAGTGAAAAAGGACGGGCTTAAGACTCAGTTCTCAGCGGAAGAGGTTGATGAGTACGTGAAGTGTATGAATGATCCTATCTATTTCGTTGAGAAATATGTTAAAGTGATATCGCTGGATAAGGGGTTAGTGCCATTTATCCCGTACGAGTATCAAAAGAACATGTTCAAGCAGTTCAACGAGAATCGCTTCAACATTGTCCTCGCATGTCGCCAATCAGGTAAATCTATTTCATCGGTAATTTACATTCTGTGGTATGTTATTTTTCACGCTGAAAAGACCGTTGCGATACTTGCTAACAAAGGATCTACTGCGAGAGAGATGTTGAGCCGCATCACACTGGCTCTTGAGAATCTTCCATTCTTTTTACAACCAGGATGTAAAGCTCTTAATAAAGGTTCAATTGAGTTTTCTAATAATTCAAGAATAATCGCGGCAGCTACTTCAGCAAGTTCTATTCGAGGACTTTCTGTCAATCTACTTTTCCTTGATGAGTTCGCATTCGTTGAAAATGCCAGTGAGTTTTATACATCTACATACCCGGTGGTTTCTGCTGGCACCGAAACTAAAGTAATTATCACATCTACTGCGAATGGCATTGGAAATATTTTCTGCGGCTTGTGGGAAGCTGCACAGAAAAAGAAGAACGAATTTGTACCATTCCGCATAGATTGGTTCGATGTTCCTGGTCGTGATGAAGCGTGGAAAGCACTGACTATCGCCAACACTTCAGAATTACAGTTTGATCAGGAATTTGGCAATAGTTTTATTGGAACTTCGAACACACTCATTTCCTCTAACACTCTACTCGGTTTGCAGATGCATTCTGCTGAAAGATTCCACCGCGGTGTAAAATACTATGAAGATCCTATTAATGACCACCAGTATGTAATGACTGTTGACGTTTCTAAGGGTCGGGGTCAAGACTATTCGACTATTACAGTTATTGATGCAACATTTGGTAAATTTAGACAAGTTGCAACGTTCAGAGATAACATGATATCTCCGATGATCTTTGGAGATATTATTGTAAGAGTTGCACGAGAGTATAATGAAGCCTTAGTTATCATTGAAAGTAATGATGTTGGAATAGTCGTGTGTAATGATGTATACTATGAGCACGAATACGAAAATATGTTTGTCGAATCAAGCGTTCGTAAGAATGGCATCGGGGTAATGATGACAAAAAGGATCAAGCGGATCGGCTGCTCTAACCTAAAAGATTTAGTAGAATTAGGGAAGATAAATATCATAGATGAACAGACTATTTTAGAATTATCTACATTCGAGGTGAAAGGCAGTTCTTATGAGGCAAGCTCTGGAAACCACGATGATCTAGTTATGAATTTAGTTATGTTTGCATGGTTTGTATCATCTGAAGCGTTCGGAGATATATCGACAGTCGATCTAAAGGAGATGCTATTCAAAGAAAAAATGGAGCAGATAGAGAACGATGTTCCACCATTTGGTATTATAAACAATGCTTCGAAGGGCGAAAATAGACATGAAGAAATGGCGAACGAAGCAAGAGCGTGGCACGATCTGTAAAGTAAAGATTATATAAATAGAAATATTGAGACAATCTTGTTATGAATAAACTTATTAATAAAACATTGAAAGGAACAAACTAGAATGGCATTTCAGGTATCACCAGGAGTAGAGGTCAAAGAAGTAGATTTGACTAATGTGATCCCCGCAGTATCGACATCAATCGGTGCATACGCAGGTCACTTCAGCTGGGGCCCAGTAGGAGAAGTAGGATTAGTATCTTCTGAGAAGGAACTAATTAAAGAATATGGCGCACCAGTGGATACAACCACTGGAGGTGACTATGACAACTATACTTCATTTCTGCAGGCCGCAAGCTTTTTAAAATATAGTAACACGCTCCGCGTCTCGCGAGCATGTTCAGCAAACGCAAAAAATGCAGCTGGTTCTCCATCTGCGAGTAACACCAGCGTTATAACAATTAACAACAAGGACGTTTTCGACGGGCTAAGCTCATTCGGTACTAATGCTGGAGTTGTTCAAGCGCGCTATCCAGGAAAAGCTGGTAACAGCCTTAAGGTGTATATTGCATCTGCGGTTCTTGCTCCAACAGCTTCACAAACTGCAGGTAAATTCTCATTGGTAAGTTTGGACGGGATGGTCAGCGCCGACGCTGGTACAAGTGCTTGGGCATCTAGCAACGATCTCGCAGGTGCGAATGATGAAGTTCATATCGCGGTGGTTGACGAAGATGGATTCTTTAGTGGAGTTCGCGGAGCAGTTTTAGAAATGTTCGAAGGTCTTTCCTTATACTCTGATGCTGTTAAAGATGGCGGAGTTAATTACTACAAAACAGTGATTAACCGTGATTCAGCGTATGTTTACATTAATGAGGGCGCGTTCAAAACACAATTTAATGCAAAAGCAATAGGCGGTGTTGAGTACGCCGGTCCTGGAACAGCTGGTTCAACTTCAAAACTATTTAACTCTACAGCTATTGGAGCTTCGATCGCGACTGTAACCAATGTGCTGACTACTGATGCTTCCTCTAGCGACCTTGCACTTGGAACTTACAATGTTTCTACTGAAGATGCCGGAGTTACACTGTCGAATGCTTCTTCTGGAGGAGCAACATTTACTATTGTCCTCACCGGCGGCAGCGGTGGATATAGCATCGATAATCCCGGTAGCGTTACACTCGTCAATGGTGGTTCAGGTTTTGTCGTAGGTGATACTATAACAATCCCAGAAACTCTTCTTGGAGCGACGAGTTCAGATGCTGACGAATATATTACTATTACAATAGCTACAGTCGCTACCAACTACAACATGTTTGATTACGAGCTAGTGAATGGAGTTGACGGTTCTAGTGAGGCCGATGCCGGCGATAAGACACCAAGTGTTACGACTGCGCTAATGCTGTTTTCTAACCCAGACGCGATTGATGTCAATCTGATGTTCGCGGAAGGCGACGATAACGATGCAACAGACATTGGTAGTAAAATCGTAGCGATATGTGGTACTACTCGAAAAGATTGTATTGGATTTATTTCACCTCATCCGACTGCTGATTCAGCAGCTGATGTTACAGGTGATTTAAGTTACAATAGCTCATATGTTGTTCTCGATTCTACTGCAGTTTATGTCTATAATAAGTATAATGACACTTATCGATATATTCCAGCAAACGGCCACGTCGCTGGTCTTTGTGCAAGGACAGATGACACTAACGATCCTTGGTTCTCGCCTGCAGGCTATAACCGCGGTAATCTCCTCGGAGTTACTAAGTTGAAGTGGAATCCAACTAAAGCTGATAGAGACGCTCTCTATAAAGAGGGTGTTAACCCAATCATTTCTGAGCCCGGTCAAGGTATCTTGCTCTTCGGTGATAAGACAGCACAAAGTAAACCATCTGCGTTTGATCGAATCAATGTTCGGAGATTGTTCATGGTTCTTGAAAAAGCAATTTCAACTGCTTCTAAATACCAACTCTTTGAGCTCAACGATGAGTTCACTCGAGCAATGTTCAGAAACATGACTGAGCCATTCCTTAGAGATGTCAAAGGACGGCGAGGCATCACTGACTTCCTCGTTGTTTGTGACGAAACAAATAATACTGGAGAGGTAATTGATACTAATCGATTTGTAGCAGATATCTACATCAAACCTGCTCGTTCAATCAACTTCATTACTCTGAACTTTGTTGCGACGAGAACTGGTGTTGAATTCTCCGAGATCGTTGGAACTGGTAACTAATAACTAAATAAATAAAAGAAAGAAAAACTATTATGGCAACAGTAGACGATTTTAAAGCAAAGCTTATCGGTGGTGGAGCAAGGGCAAACCTTTTTAAGGCCTCCCTTACTTTCCCAGGATTTGCTGCAGGAGATAGCGAGCTTGCACAATTCATGTGCAAAGCAGCTCAGCTTCCCGGCAGTACAGTTGGACAGATTGATGTACCATATCGTGGGCGTCAACTTAAAATAGCAGGTGATCGTACATACGAGAACTGGTCGGTAACTATTATTAATGATACAGGGTTTGAAGTTCGCGACGCTATGGAGCGGTGGCAGAATGGAATAAACACACACGTATCAAATACTGGTTTAACAAACCCATCTGATTATCAAACTGATCTTTCAGTTGATCAATTGGATAAAGCAGGTAACACTATTAAGACATACACATTCAGGTCGGCATGGCCAGTGAGTGTTTCGTCTATCGATGTAAGTAATGATTCAGCCGATACTATTGAGGAATTCACAGTTGAATTCGCTTATCAGTATTGGGAGTCAAATACTACTTCTTAAACAAACAAGTTAGTGGCCACAGTGAGCATCCCCCAGCGCTCACTGTGGTTTACTATAAATAATATATTATGGCGATGAATTTATTTGGATTTGAAATTGGCAAAAAGAGCTCAGGCAAAGGTGAGGTTAAAGGAATCTCGCCTATACCTAAACAGAGCGATGAAGCTTCAACCACAGTTACTTCTGGTGGTGGATATTATGGTCAGTATGTAAATCTTTCGGACACAGACGGAACTTCAGATCACGAATTGATCCGCAAATACCGCGAGGCTTCGCTTCAACCCGAGTGCGACGCTGCAGTTTCTGATATTGTTGACAGCGCGATTGCGTCATCTGAAGAATCTTCTCCGGTGTCTTTGTCGATGATTGATCTGCAATTGCCAACTAAAGTAAAGAAGCAGATTATTGATGAGTTCAACCGGGTGTTGAAACTCTACAAATTTAATAGGAATGCCGCAGAGTACTTCCGCAATTGGTACGTTGATGGTAAATCATTCTTTAATGTTATCATTGACCCAAAGAATCCTAAGAGAGGTATTCTTGAAATCAGGCCAGTTGAATCAACACACATTAACAAAGTTAAAGAGGTCGAAACTAAACTCGATCCTAATACGAAGCTTGAATACGAAACAGTCGTTGATGAGTATTACGTTTATTCTCCGGATCTTGGTTCTAATGCAGCTGATAGATTAAACGGTGTAAAATTTTCAGATGATGCCATTATCCAAGTTAACTCTGGAATAATGGATCCAGATAGAACTCGCACTGTTGGTCACTTACACAAAGCAATGAAGTTGGTTAATCAGCTTCGCTATATGGAAGATTCTCTAGTGGTGTATCGTGTATCGCGAGCTCCTGAAAGGCGTATTTTCTACATTGACGTTGGTAACCTTCCAAAAGGTAAAGCTGAAGAATACGTCCAACAAGTCGTTTCTCGTTATAGAAACAAGCTTGTGTATGATGCAAGTACTGGTGCTATCAGTGATGACAGACGACACATGTCTATGCTTGAAGATTTCTATCTGCCTCGTAGAGAAGGTGGAAGAGGAACTGAAATTAGTACTCTCGGAGGAGGAGAAAATTTAGGTCAGATTGAAGATGTGGTATTCTTCCAACGTAAGTTGTATCGTGCATTGAACGTGCCGACTGCGAGGCTTGAACAGGAAACATCATTCAGCGTAGGAAGAGCGAGTGAAGTTTCCAGAGAAGAGGTCAAGTTTCAGAAGTTTATTGACCGCCTTCGAAAGAAATTTTCGTTTATGTTAATGGATGCTTTGCGAATTCAGCTTATTCTTAAGGGAATTATTACTGAAGAGGACTGGGAGGAAATTGAGGAGTGCATCAACATTAGCTTCCTCGAAGATAACTATTTTGCCGAGCTCAAAGAATTTGAAATTCTCAGAGAACGTTTAGAGATGTCACAGATGCTTGAAGATATTGTTGGCAAATACATCTCTGATAAGTATGTCCGCACTGTTATACTTAAGCAGTCTGAAGAAGACATTATGCGGCTAGACAAAGAAATTGCAGAAGAAGAAGCTGCAGAAGAAGATACCGATATTGATGATGATGATATATAAAACTGTAAACCATAAAAACTATAAATAGTATTGATATGAGTGATATTGCTAGAGAATTATTTAAAAGTATCGTTACTGATACCGCTTCGCAAGAAGACTTCGGTAGTGCGATACAACACGAATTTAATCAATCCCTCGAGGTGCGGATGGTCGGCCTGACCGGAGAGATTTACAATAAGGCAGCAACTTCTAACACTTGCGAGGAAGCATTTGAAGGAGTCAATGAAGCATCTGAAAAAGACGTCGAAAAGCTTATAAAATATTTTGTCGGAATGGGCCATGGCCATACTCGAAAAGGTAATTCAATCGATTTTGGTGGTGGTTCTGTTATCGAGTTCTCTTTTGATAAGGGAAAAATTAGATTTGATGGCGGGAAGGCAGCAGGTAAAGGATATTTTGACAATCTGAAAGATGCTATAGCATCACTAACACTAGGAATGGAAGATTAAACAACACTAACAAAAATGAAAATAGAACCATTAACAGTCGCGGCAACGGCATCACTAACTGCTGCAGCGTCGAATGTGAGTGATGCTCACCTAGTTCTAGTACAAAATACTGGTACTGCTGCAGCGCACGTGCACATAGAAACAGGAACATCCGGAACTCGTTATGCTTCGTTTTATGTTCCAAACAAAAGTAACATCATAGTTCGTAAAAACGGAACCGATCAAATTTTCGCATCGACAGCAGCCGCTGGAACAGGTGCCAATGCTAACGTACTCTTTACTAAGGTAGGTTTTTACGCATAATAAGTATGAAATTAATCACAGAACATTTAGATCAGCTTGAGTATATTACTGAAGCAAAAGACAACGGTGAAAAGAACGTTTTCATCAGAGGAGTCTTTATGCAGGCGGAGCAAGAAAACCGTAACAACAGGATTTATCCAAAAGCTATTCTCGAATCAGCTTGTGGTAAATATGTTAAAGAACAAGTAAAAACTGGCCGGGCGGTGGGTGAATTGAATCACCCCGAAGGACCAGCGATTAACTTAGACAAAGTTTCACACAGAATTACCGAACTTAATTGGAATGGTAATGATGTTGTTGGAAAGGCACTTATACTTGATACACCAATGGGCAAAATCGTGAAAGGTCTCGTTGAAGGTGGATGTAAGTTAGGTGTCTCTAGCCGTGGTATGGGTACTGTTGAGCAAAAGGATGGCAAATCATATGTTAAGGGCGATTATGTCCTTTCAACTGTTGATATTGTCCAAGATCCTTCAGCTCCTTCTGCTTTCGTTGAAGGCATTATGGAAGGGGTCGAATGGATTTGGGAGAATGGCCTTCTCAAACCTCAGCAAATTGAAGAATATGAGACTGAAATTAATAAAGTTCCACTTGGGCGCGTAAGCGAAGCTCAGGAACGGATCTTCAATGATTTCCTCTCCAAACTCTAAATCAAAACAAGAATATATGTCAGACGAAAACCAAATTATAGAAGACGTAGAGGAAAAGGACCTTGTTGGGAATCAGGAGCTTGTGCAGGATAATCCTGAAGAAGTTGCTGAGGACACAAGACAAACTTTGACTCAAGCCGTCGTAGACGCGCTTCTTAGCGAAACTAAGAAGAATGAATCCGAAGATGAATCCGATGAGGATGATGATAACGATTCCGAAGAAGAAGTAGAAGAAGCTAAATCTACAACTAAAACAGAAGAAGAAGATTCCGATGAGGATGATGACGATTCTGAAGAAGAAGTAGAAGAAGCCAAATCTACAACCAAAACCGAAGAAGAAGATTCCGATGAGGATGATTCAGTAGAGAATAAGGACGATAAAGATGAGGATGATGATTCTGTAAAAGAAGTCAACCTTCCTAATGTTAAGACTAAGGCAGGTTATCTTGCTGCAAGTTTCGACGCTCTTAAGTCCATGAAGAAATCACAACTCGTTAACGCCTATAAAGGTATTAATGTGAGTGAAGATGAAGGCGAAGTAGTAGTGCCAAAAACAAAGGCAGATATTGTCAACGCAATGTACAGTCAACTTAAGACTATGCAAAAAGAACAGCTGACAGCCTCTTATAAGGCTATCCAAGATTCTTGCGGTGATATTGACGAGGAAAAAGAGATCGAAAGCTATGTTGAAGATCTTAAAATCCTTGCTGACTCTGAACAAGAATTGACTGAAAGCTTTAAAGCTAAGGTTGGTACACTGTTCGAAGGTGCTGTTGCAAACCGCGTTGTCGAGATCAAAGAATCTCTTGAAAATCAGTATAATGACGATCTTCAAGAAGAAGTAGTCTATATCCGTGAGTCGCTCGTTACTAAGATTGATGATTATCTTTCTTATGTAGTAGAAACATGGATCGAAGATAATCAAGAATTCGTTGATACTAAGCTCCGCACAACAATCGCAGAAAACTTCATGCATGCTCTTCAAGGTGTGTTCACTGAACATTACATTGAAGTACCTGAGTCTAAGGTTGATCTTGTTGATCAACTTTCCGATGAAGTTACTACTGTTAAGGAGTCACTCGCAGGAGTTCAAGGAAAGAATGCGGTTCTCGCTGAAGAAGTTGAAAGTCTTCATCGTGAAAAGATTCTCTCTGAAGCAACTGCAGATTTGGCTTCGACACAAGTCGCTAAACTCTCTTCTATCATTGAAGAGGTTGACTTTGTAGATGCTGAAACATTCGCAACTAAGGTAGCCACTATTAAAGAAGGCTTCTTCTCTAATTCTGATTCGAAAGAAACCATCATTACTGAATCAACTGGTTCAACTAACGTAAAAACAATCGTCGAGGGGGAAATTGATTCAAATAGCAATCTGTCAGGTGACATGAAACGCTATGTTTCAACTCTCTCTCGCTTCAAATAACCCGACCAAACAACAAAAGAAAGACAAACTATTATGCTAAACGCAGAAAAAGAAATCCAAAAGTGGGGCCCAGTGCTTGAACACGCTGACGCTCCCCCTATCAAAGACACTTATCGTAAAGCTGTTACCGCTAAACTTCTCGAAAATACCGAGATTGCTATGCGCGAACAGTCTCAAGCATCCACATTCGGTGTAATGAACGAGGCTGATGCCAATCAAAGCACACTAAATGCTGTAGGCCCTGATCCAGTGCTTATCTCATTGGTGCGGCGTGCAATGCCTAATCTTATTGCATATGATGTTGCAGGTGTCCAGCCTATGAGCGGACCTACCGGCCTCATCTTTGCGATGAAAGCCCGTTATAATCCTAATCACACCCCAATCACCACAGTCGAGGGTAATCACCCTGAAGCTCTCTTCAACGAGGCTGACACTGATTTCTCTGGTCCAGACTCTCCCGCCCACGGTGAAGGTCTCTACCATGAGGCTGTTACTGCTGTTCCAGGGGCTACTCCACCTGTAGCTGGAGTAACTGCCGCTACGACAGGAACTGGTTTTGAAACCATCGACGCCGAGCGCGCAGGTGAAACCGGAACGCATCTCGCTGAGATGGGCTTCACTATCGAAAAGTCGACTGTTACTGCTAAGACTCGTCAGCTTAAGGCTGAGTACTCTATGGAGCTTGCTCAAGATCTCAAAGCTGTACACGGCCTTGACGCTGAGTCCGAGCTTGCTAACATTCTTTCCGGTGAGATCCTTGCTGAAATCAACCGTGAGGTGATTCGCAGTATCGTTGTTACTGGTAAGAAGGGTGGAGTTGGTACAACAGGTGTATTTGACCTTGTTACTGATGCTGATGGCCGTTGGGCTGTCGAGCGGTTCCAGTCTTTGATCTTCCAGATCGAGCAAGAAGCTAACGCTATTGCTATTGACACACGCCGCGGCAAAGGTAACTTCGTTATCTGTTCGAGCAATGTTGCTTCAGCTCTTGCTGCAGCTGGTAAGATCACCTTCGCAGGTGAAGGTGAACTCGCTGTTGATGCTACTGGTAATACATTTGCTGGTACTCTCAATGGGCGTCTTAAGGTGTATGTTGATCCATATTCTACAACTGACTACGCTACTGTTGGTTATAAAGGATCTTCTCCTTATGACGCTGGTATGTTCTACGCGCCATACGTCCCTCTCACAATGGTTCGCGCTATTGGAGAGAACAGCTTCCAGCCTAAGATTGCCTTTAAGACCCGTTACGGTCTTATTGCTAATCCGTTGACTGGAGCCGGTGACGGAATTGGAAGTGCATTGAGCAACCCTTACTACCGTACCTTCCGCGTTAAGAATATTAACGTTGGTGCTTAAAGTTAAGACGGTTTAAATCAAACCAAATATAAGAGGGTCCTCGAAAGGGGGCCCTCTTTTTTGTATAAATATTATTATGGCTCAGAATAATTTAACTGCTAACACCAATCTTCTTTCTCCAGTAGGTTTTAGACTCACGATTAACCGGCAGAAGTACGCTAATACAGAGTACTTTATAACAAGCTTTGCACTGCCAGAAGTGACATCGGGTGAAGTTCAAATGAATTTTAGAGGAGGAATTTCCTATCAAACAAGTGAAACGCGGCAGTTCGGAGGACTGAATTTGAGGTTTGCTATTGATGAGGATATGAAGAACTATACAGAAATATACAATTGGCTAAAGGACAATACTGAAAAACACGAAGTCTCTGATATGATTCTTTCTGTAATGTCAAGCCACAACATTGTCAATAAGCAATTTCAGTTTAAGAACGCGTTCCCCATTTCATTAAGCGGTGTTGATTTTAATGTGCAATCAAACGATGTTGAATACGCACAAGCCGACGTATCGTTCAGATACGACGAATTTATGATCATAAAATAAGAATAAATAATACTATATGATGGATCTGAATAACATTTTAATTATGTGGAAAAAGGACGCGGTAATCGATGACATTTGTCTCGATGAAGAAACGATTAAATCTTCTAAACTGCACGCGAAATACCTAGAGCTCTTTTCTATGGCAAAACTAATGCTTAAGAAAAAGGAAATGGAGCATGGCTCTACGAAAAAGGATAAGTGGTTGTATTATACCGGGAAGATGACCAAAGATGATATGGACAGCCGCGGCTGGAAATACGATCCATTTGACGGTATGAGCAAACCTATGAAATCTGACATGGATATGTATTATTCTACAGATGAAGATCTTGTCAAAATTAAGGCTCAGGTCGATTACCAGAAGACCATTATTGAAACTCTCGAAGAAATTATGAGTAATATCCGATGGAGGCATACTCATATAAAGAACATATTGGACTTTAAGAAATTCACCTCTGGCATGTAATGCTGACAGCACACAAAAAAGACGAAACTAAAGTAGTCCTTAGGTCAGACGATTCTGGCATTCTAATGGAACTAAGCGAATACTTTACCTTTTATGCAGAAGGTTATAAGTTCATGCCAGCCTACAGAAACAAATTGTGGGATGGTAAGATACGTCTTTTTGATTCGAGATCACAGACTATTCCTTATGGTTTGATGAAAAGAGTCGCTGATTTTTGCGCTGAGAGAGGTTACAAACTAGTGCACGATGAGTCACTAAAAAACCATAGCTTCCACGAAAGAGGAGACCTCGAAAAATTTATAGAAGGATCTGTAATTAGTCTGAAGGAGAAATTGATTCGGCCGAGAGATTACCAGCTTGACGCATTTGTACACGGAGTACAGAACAAAAGAGCCATATTAATTTCACCTACTGGTTCGGGAAAGTCACTCATTATCTATATGCTGATGCGGCACTATTTGAACAATGAGATGGATAAGAAAGTGCTGGTCGTTGTTCCAACTACTTCCTTAGTTGAGCAAATGTATAAAGACTTTGAATCTTATTCTTGGCAAGACAGCTCATTCGACGTTGAAGAAGATGTTCATAGGATCTATTCAGGCAAAGAGAAAATAAACTTTGAAGCTTCAGTAGTTGTTACTACGTGGCAAAGCGCTATTAAATTGCCTCAGTCGTGGTTTGTTAATTATGGTATGGTGATAGGAGATGAGGCTCATACGTTCAAAGCTAAGTCTCTAACTACAATAATGAACCGATTAGTGAATGCTGGTTTTAGGATTGGTACTACAGGAACAATCGACGAGGCAGTCTCTAACAAGATGACGCTTGAAGGAAACTTTGGGCCTGTATACGATGTCACTACAACAAAGAAATTGATGGATGCTGACACTCTCGCTCAACTCAATATTCAGTGTCTGGTTCTTAAGTATGCCGAAGAAGAGCGGAAGATATGTAAAGGCCTAAAGTACCAAGATGAGATTGATTTCATTGTTAGTCATGAAAAGAGAAATCGTTTAATTGTAAATCTAACGTGCGATCAAGAGGGCAATTCTTTAGTACTATATAACCTAGTTGGCAAACACGGGAAACCGCTCTATAATGCATTTGTTAAAAAGCTTAAAGGGACAGGAAGAAAGGTGTTTTTTGTGTCAGGCGCTGTAACTGCAGAGGAAAGAGAGAGAATCCGGGAATTGACCGAACAAGAAAAAAACGCTATTATCGTAGCGAGCGTAGGAACATTTTCAGTGGGTATAAATATTATTAACCTACACAACATCGTCTTTGCCTCTCCTACAAAATCACAAATACGTGTTTTACAATCGATTGGTAGAGGCTTACGGAAAACCGCGGATGGACGAGGTACAACAATTTATGATTTAGCCGATGATCTTTCATGGAAAACCAAGAAGAATTACACGCTCAATCACGCAATAGACCGCGTTAAAATATATGCTAAACAGAAATTCAAATATGAAATACACGAAGTACCACTATGAATGAAGCGCTTAAAGATTACATGAGAGATTTCTGTTTGATTGGTTATAGACTCGTTGATGGCAGTCATATCATTGCAAATGAAGATCACTACAATTCTGATGAAAAAGCCTTCTATGTAAGTGGTGCAGTGCAGGTCAATGTGTGCCCCGAAGGTAGAATGTTTCTCGCTCCGTGGCTAATTAATGACATTGATGAACTAGTACGATTACTAGATTCTAATATTATAGCATCATCTCCACCGATTGACGACATTGCAATCCAATACCACCGGTATCTTCTAATAAGTAATCTTAATGGTGTTTTATCACCAAATGAAATCAAGGCTGTTATCAATGAATTGTTTAATACTGGATTAGATAAGGATGATAGTGATGGAGGTATCTTTAATAAGTATCCATCACTAAAGCCAAAGGATTTAGAATGGAGAAAGCAGTGGAAGTCAGGATTCAGTAATTGAGTTCTCTTTTGTTGTTCTAAGAATATTATACCCTATTCTGTAAACTATGTAAACCAAATAATGCACAAACGCGTAAATATGTTATGTACAAACGCGTTATATTAGGGTATAATACATCTACAGAACATGAAAAAGAAACCTAAAGACCGACCGCATTATGTCAACAACAAGCAGTTTTCTGGCTCAGTTGTTGACTATGTGAATTCAGCAAACGAAGCTCGTAGTAAAGAAGTAGAAGAACCAAGAATCACCGAGTATATTGGCACTTGCTTCCTAAAGATTGCTGAAGGCCTTTCCCACAAACCAAACTTTTCTGGATACACCTACCGCGAAGAGATGGTAATGGACGCTGTCGAAAATTGTGTTAAGGCGATTATGAATTATGATGTAAAGAAAGCGACCCGCACTGGTTTACCCAACGCATTCTCTTACTTTACACAGATTTCATTTTATGCGTTTTTGAGACGAATCGCTAAAGAGAAAAAGCATCAAGATATTAAAGAACTTTATATGGAACACGCAGGAGCTGATGGCTTTATGCACGTTTCAGGCCATCCCGACGCAACAGGCATTGTTGATAGGTTGCGGTTTAAATCACAGATGATCAGAAATCGTGCCGCAGACAATAAAAACTTTGACCCCGTCCTCATAAAGAAGAAGCGCGCAAAGAATAAAACTATTGGCATACTTGACGAATTCTTGTAATATGCGAGTCGCTATAATCAACGATACTCATTCAGGGGTAAAGAACGGGTCTGATATTTTCTTAGATTATTCTGCTAAATTCTACGATGAGGTTTTCTTTCCGTATCTGCTAAAAAACGACATTAAGGATATCATCCATCTTGGTGACTATTTCGATCATCGAAGGTTTGTCAACTTTAAGGTTCTAAAGCACAATTACGAAGTCTTTATTAAGAAGCTTTACGATTATGATATGTACATGGATATAATTCCGGGCAATCATGATGTATATTATAAAAACACAAACAACCTAAATTCTCTAGAGCAGATCTTGGCAAAATATGACGATAGAATCCGAATTCAAATGGAGCCTACTGTCAAGAATATCGGAGGATTAGATATTGGTTTGCTTCCGTGGATTTGCGAAGATAACCAAGAGTCCTCAATGGAGTTTGTCAAAAACTCTAAAGCGTCAATCCTCATGGGCCATCTTGAGTTGGGAGGATTTAAATATATGGGCAACGCCAATATTAAATCTCATGGTTTGGATAAATCTCTGTTCGATCGGTACGATGCAGTATATTCTGGCCATTATCATACTAAGAGCAGCGAAGGCAATGTAACGTATCTTGGAACTCAATATCAACTAACGTGGTCAGATGCGAATGATCCTAAATATTTCCACATCCTCGACACCGAGACTAGAGAGCTTGAGGCTATTAGAAACCCAAATGTTCTTTTTCAGAAAATCTATTACGACGAAGATGCTATTCCAGAAATAAGTTCTGACCTAATTAAAGAAACATACATAAAGGTCATTGTCACAAAGAAGAAAGACTTATTTGTTTTTGACAAGTTCATGGAACAGATATATGATTTTAATCCGTATGAAGTCAGAATCATAGAAAACTTTGATGAATACGCCGGAGATAAAATTAATGACCAAGATGTAAAAGTTGATGATACACCAACGCTATTAAACACGTATATTGACGCAACAGAAACAAACCTAGACGCTGATGTTCTTAAGAAGATGATGCAAGAACTTTTGGTTGAAGCCCAAGCACTAGACACTATATAATGATTATATTTAAGAAACTCACCTGGAAAAACTTTCTATCTACTGGAAACAACGAATCCACAGTGTATCTCAATAGAGATAGCGCCACTCTTGTAGTTGGCTCGAATGGTTCTGGAAAATCCACTATGCTAGATGCATTATCCTTCGCGTTGTTTGGAAAGCCTCACCGCAGTATTAACAAACCGCAGTTAATCAATTCTATTAACAACAAAAACTGTTTAACTACTGTTGAGTTCAGCGTTGGAACTATCGAATATAGGATAGTCCGCGGAATCAAGCCAAACATATTTGAAGTATACCGAAATGGAAAACTGCTCAACCAAGAATCTCACTCCCGCGATTACCAAAAAATAATTGAGCAAAACATTCTAAAGCTAAATCACAAATCATTTCACCAAGTAGTCGTATTGGGTTCTTCAAACTTTATTCCGTTCATGCAGCTGCCCTCCCATCAGCGTAGAAATGTTATTGAGGACCTACTTGATATTGCTATTTTTACAAAAATGAATGGAGTGCTTAAAGAAAAAATCGTTGCACTTCGTCATACAATGTATGACACCGAGAACGAGTTGAATATTCTTAAGGAAACTCTTAAACTCCAAACATCGCACATTGATGAGTTGAAGAAGATTGATTCTAGTCAAGAGGAAAAAAGAGCAAAAGAGATCGCTGATGTTGATGAAGAAATCAACGGGTTGTTTGATAGTAATGGAGCTCTCCAAAGTGAGTACGATTCAAGCTATACAGACACTGTAGATAACCATAAGAAGGCAACATCAAACAAAACAACTCGTACTGTTGAGATTTCCAATCTTAAAAGAAAAATGGATGATGTTGTTAAAGAGTCTATGTTCTATGCGAAGAACGATCATTGTCCTACATGTGCTCAGGACATCTCACAAGATCTTAAGACGAGTAAGAACGAAGAATGTAAGCACCTCGCGAAATCTCTTAATAGTGAATATGGTGATACAAAGAACGAATTAAAGGTTGCTGAATCTGAAGTAGATAAGTTGTATGCACAGATCGTTCATTTGAATGAAGTCAATAGCAGCATGCTTCAGAACACAACAAGAATTAATATTCTTAAAAAACGTGTTGAATCGCTATCGCAGAACGTAGATCCACAAGATACAAGTGAAGCAGAAAGTAAACTGCTAGAAGATAAAGAGAAGAGGAACAATTTAAATGAAACACGTTTAGAACAGTCCACGCTAACTTCGTATTACGATGCTATCGCTGAACTTCTTCGTGATACAGGAATTAAGACAAAGGTTATTCGGCAGTATCTTCCTATTATGAATAAGTTAATTAATCAATACCTTCAGGTTTTAGATTTCTTTGTTCTTTTTCACCTCGATGATTCATTTAACGAAACAATCAAATCTCGTCATAGAGATGAATTCACATATTCCTCCTTTTCTGAAGGTGAAAAACAGAGGATCGACCTTAGCTTATTGTTCTCATGGAGGCAAATCGCCAAGATGAAAAACAGCGCTAACACCAACTTACTGATCCTAGATGAGACATTCGATTCGAGCATGGACGCAGATGGCGTTGATAACCTTCTCAAAATCTTAAATACGCTCGGTAAAGAAACTAATGTTTTCGTTATTTCTCATAAGCAGGATCTCCTTGAAGGAAAATTTCCAATGAAAATGGAGTTCGAGAAGGTGAAAAACTTTAGCCAAATAAAAAAAGATGACGATCTTTAAAGAATAATGTGTACAAACCACCAATTTCGTGGTATAATAGCCTACGTACAAACCAACACTTTCATAGCATAACCTAACCTGATTAAGTCCCCGTCTCCTTAAATGGAGACGGGGCAACCTCTTTAAAATGACTGGAATCAAATACGATTCAGAAAAACCCGATTATAGTTTAATACCTCCTAACGCATTAGAAGATGTGGTTAAAGTGTTAACATACGGCGCCCAAAAATATGACAGAAACAATTGGCAGCACCTTGAAGATCTCGTTAATCGTTATTTCGCTGCATCTCAGCGCCATATGTGGGCACTGCAACGCGGCGAAACGTTCGATCCCGAAACCGGCATTCATCACGCCGCACATGCCGCGTGTTGCCTGATGTTCATCATCGAATTTTATTATTTACAAACTGACCAAAACACTGTATAATATACACATTATGAAAATAAGCAAAGAAACTATCGAAGTCCTGAAGAACTTTTCAGGCATTAATCAGAACCTTGTTATCAAACAGGGCAATAAGCTATCAACGATTGCTGACGCAAAAAACATTATGGCTAATGCGACTGTGACCGAAACATTCGATACCGAAGTAGGTATCTACGACCTAAATGAATTTCTCTCAGCGCTCAATCTAATTGACGATGCTGAGTTGGAGTTTGGTGAAAACTCCGTGACTATTGCGAATAGCGTAGCATCTGTGAACTATCGTTATTCAAATCCTACTATTCTCACTTCTCCGCAGAAGGAAGTAAACATGCCCGATGCCGATTTCAGTGTTGAACTCGCATCTAGTACTATTAGCGAAATCAGAAAAGCAGGTGGCGCATTGGGTCACGCTGTTGTTTCTATTTCATCCTCTGAAGACAGCGATAAAGTTTATCTAGAGGTAAAAGATCCGGGCAATTCATCAGCAAACACGTATCGCCTCAATATTGGTGACGATGAATCACGCACATACGACTTCCAATTTCTCATTTCAAACCTAAAACTCTTGCCAGACGACTACGAAATTTCAGTAAGTTCTAAACTTATTTCGCAGTGGAAAGGTATAAATAGCAAAACCCAGTATTGGATTGCACTCGAAAAGAACTCAACATTTAACTCCTAACATTATGTCAGAAAAAACAGTAAAACCTACTCAAGAAGTAGAAGACAACACGAACGAAGAAGCTCAAACTACTGAGCCTCAAATTTCGTTCGATCAAATCAGAGCAGTAACAGACATCATCGATATGTGCTCCGCCCGCGGATCATTTAAAGGTGTAGAGCTTGAAGCTGTAGGCCAAATTCGGAACGCGTTTGGTGCATTCGTTGATTTCCACGCGCCAAAACAAGAAGAAGAACCGCCACCTACTCCCAGCGCTGAGGCGACTGAGGAAACCTCGGAGTAGTTAAGCTGCAACCTGGACTAAGTTGTAAAACTGGTCCAACTTAATTTATGAAAAAACAATACGCATATATACAAACCGTTGAAAACAGCGGTAAACGCACGTCGGCCGGTTCTCAGTATTTTCAACTTGTGAGTGAAGATGGCAATGTATTTTTCTTTACAGAGAATGATATGAAAAAGGCCAAGTCCCGTGCCCTGAAGAATTGTGAAGATCTCGTATTGACCGATGTCACATTCGATGTTGTCATCGATAAATGGGGACTTTACAAGAATATCACTTTAAGAGAAGCACTTGGTAAAATATTTCTTCCTTGGAATTGGTAATCTAATGCTTTCTTAGCTCAGTTGGTAGAGCAGCTCACTTGTAATGAGCAGGTCGTCGGTTCGAACCCGACAGAAAGCTCCATTCCGGCGTAGCTCAGTGGTAGAGCGGGTGACTGTTAATCACTAGGTCCTTGGTTCGAACCCAAGCGCCGGAGCCACCTTTAAATACACTTCAATTAGGTGTGTACATTTGGTCGAAATCAGTGTAGAATATATCTGTTATGAGTAAGAGTGAATTCCTTTGGGTTGAAAAGTATCGCCCACAAACTATCGAGGATTGCATCCTCCCGGTAAGTCTAAAAAAGACTTTCCAACAAATCGTTGACAGCGGAGAAATGCATAATATGCTTCTCAGCGGTTCAGCAGGCCTCGGCAAAACGACTGTTGCCAGAGCGCTATGTAATCAACTAAACCTCGATTACATTATTATCAACGCGTCAGAAGAGAGCGGCATTGATGTCCTTCGTTCTAAGATTAAACAATTTGCATCTTCTGTTTCATTGAGCGGTGGCATCAAAGTGGTCATTTTGGACGAAGCAGATTACTTGAATGCGCAATCAACTCAACCTGCACTCCGCGGATTTATTGAAGAATTCAGTGCCAATTGCCGCTTCATTCTAACGTGTAACTTTAAGAACAGAATTATTGAACCGCTGCATTCGCGGTGTTCTGTCATCGAGTTTAATACTACTAAAAAACAGCTTGCTGGCCTTGCTGCTAGTTTTATGAAACGGCTGCAGATGATGCTCACTACTGAAGGAGTTGACTTCAATAATAAAATCCTTGCTGAATTGATTATGCGTTATGCGCCTGATTGGCGTAGAGTTATTAATGAATGTCAGCGTTATTCGTCATCTGGTGAAATCACTTCGGACATCCTTATTGGTCTTTCAGATCAGAATATCGCAGCATTGGTAGGATTCTTAAAGAGCAAAGACTTTAAGAGCATGCGCGCATGGGTAACAAATAACACTGATATAGATTCTTCTGTGATATTCCGTAGGATCTATGACACGCTATACGACTTTGCCCAACCGCAATCGATCCCTTCAATTATTCTTATTCTTGCTGATTATCAATATAAAGTAGGATTTGTTGCTGACAAGGAACTAAACACTGTTGCGTGTCTCACTGAAATAATGGCATCATCTGAGTGGAAATGAGCAAAGTAACACCTTTCACATTTATAAATTCCATCAATGATGGACGTAAAGGGAAACATTTACTTGAAGATTGTAAGGCAGATCAATCGCTTGAAACTTCTAATCCTGATTCTATTGAAAAATCATATGTGCCTTTTGTGATTAATCGCGGGTTGTCTTATTTTAAAGACACTGTATTATTTGCTAATGAGATGAACATTAGTCATACACTACCCAATCGCATGCAGTATGACTTCTATAGAAATATGGTAACACCGAAGCGAAGGTTTTCGAAATGGTCTAAAAAGAAAGATGTTACGGGTGATATCGCTATTATACAAAAAGAGTACGGATACTCAAGAGAGAAAGCTGAGGTTGTTTACCCGATATTTAATGCAAATGAAATAAATAAACTCTATAAGAAACACGATAAAGGAGGAGTATAGATGAAGATTAAAATTGAAGTAACAGATGAATTTAACGAGGAAGCTGAGGAAGTAGCTGAATTTACTAGAGAACTAGTGTATCTAACCGATGCCCGAATTACCGCACTTTTCAAAAAGGCCAAAGAAAACGGTTGGTATACAGGACATGACACAGTTGTACAAGGCTTACTATTTGACTTTTGCAAAAACAGCAGAACTCGTGGCTCTTGGTCAGACTATTGTAGCACCTCAAGATTGCGGCCAGCCGAGAATGTCCCTTGGAAAGAACACACTAGTTGAAGGTTTACGTTTCTATAAATACTTCTATGAATGAAGATATTGTAGAATGGACACCTGCTAGTATGCTCGAAGTTCGGCTCGAAGAGCCAGACGACTTTCTAAAAATCAAAGAAACTCTAACACGTATTGGTGTATCTTCGAAGAAGGAACATAACACATTGTACCAAAGTTGTCATATTCTACATAAGCAAGGTCATTACTTTATTGTGCATTTTAAAGAACTCTTCTTGCTTGATGGGAAACCCTCTAATTTCACCGAAGATGACTTGGCCCGAAGAAACACTATTACCACATTGCTTTCCGATTGGGGTTTGCTTGAACTGGTAATGCCATCAGCTGCATTACCTAAAACAACTTTACGCGCAATTAAAATAATCTCGCATCGTGATAAAAAAGACTGGAATCTTGAATCAAAATACACAATTGGAAACGTTAAATCGTACAAATAATTTCCGCGTTCATTGAAGAAAGCTGTAATTATAGTATGTACTTCCTTGGCCGGTTTGGTATAATAGCCATATGCTTCTAGGGGGATTTTACACGAGTGTCGAAAGGCTTGCGAACAACTTACTTTACCGCGGATACGATGATAATGGTAAGAAAATCTCTCACCGCATTAAGTACAAGCCTACACTCTACTTAAAATCTAAAAAGCCAAATCCACCGTGGAAGTCACTCGATGGTGTTCCTGTTGAACCGCTACAGTTCACTTCGATGTCGGATCATCGAGAGTTCGAAAAAACCTACCGCGGTGTCCCTGACTTTAAGCTATATGGTAATGCTCGACACATTCCGGCATTTATCCAAGGTCAGTTTCCCAATGAAGTTCCATACGACCGTCGATTAATCGATATTGCATCTTTAGATATCGAAACCTCATTTGGTGATGGATTCCCCGAGATCGACAATCCTGTAAATGAGATCCTCACGATCGCTTACAAAAGTTCTAAAGATGACACTTATCGTGTATGGGGTGTAAAACCCTACGATGAATCAATCACACAACTTAAGCATCTGAAGATTGAGTATCGTCAATTCACCGATGAGCAGTCGATGCTACAGGCTTTTATCGAATATTGGGCTTCACCAGAAAACACACCTGACATTATCACTGGTTGGAACACGCGGTTCTTTGATATACCTTACCTGATTTCGAGAATGGCTTTCCTCCTAGGAGAGGATATAGTTCGCAACTTCTCACCATGGCGTAAGATCGAACGTAGAGATATCCGCGTTCAAGGAACTGTTAGAACAACCTTTGATATTATTGGGATTCAACATCTTGACTATATGGAGTTGTTTAAGAAATTCGCTTACACGTATGGCAATCAAGAATCGTACTCTCTTAATCACATCTCTAGTGTTGTCCTTGGAGAAAAGAAGCTAGACTATTCTGAGATTGGTTCTCTGCGAGATCTCTATGATGCTGACTTCCAAATGTTCGTGGATTATAACATTAAGGATGTCGAACTTATTGAGCGTATGGAAGAAAAGCTCGGGCTTATTACACTCGTTATGACTATGGCATATCTCGGAGGTGTGAACTACCAAGACACTCTTGGCACTTGCGCGATATGGGATTCTATTATTTTCCGTCGACTTGCACGCGCTAAGATTGCTGTTCTTCCTGCAGTTGAAAAGGTAACTGAAGCATTCCCAGGCGGTTACGTTAAACCACCGCAAGTTGGAATGCACAATTGGGTAATGTCTTTTGACCTCAACTCTCTTTATCCGAACCTAATTATTCAATATAATATGTCGCCCGAAACCCTTCTTACAATGCCTGGTGCAGAAGGGGCAACAGCGTCTAACGGTGCTGTTTTCAGTACGACTAAGAAAGGCATCATCCCAGAAATCGTTGAAGAACTATATGCAAAACGAGTCGTAGTCAAAAAAGAAATGTTGCAAGCAAAAACCAAATTAGAAACGATTTCTAAAAAGAAGCGAACTGAATACCTCGCTACTTCAGGACAAGTTGCTAGATTGGAGACACTGCAGACTGCGATTAAGCTACTTCTTAACTCATTATATGGTGCTATGGGTAATAAGTATTTCAGATATTTTGATTTGCGAATCGCTTCAGCAATTACACTGACTGGCCAAGAGGTTATTAAGCACGCTGAGAAAAGTGTTAACGTATTCCTCAACAAGTTCGTCGGAGAGGAAAAAGACCGAGTTATTGCAATGGATACTGACTCGCTTTATATTGGTGTTGAAGACGTTATTGATAAGTTCAACCCGAAGAATCCAGTCAATTTCCTTGATGAGTTTGGGTCAAAGGCAGTAGAACCAATGTTAGAAAAGGCATTTGGTGAGTTCGCTGAAAAGACTAATGCGTATACAAACCGAATGGTTATGAAGCGCGAGGCTATTGCAGATCGCGGTATATGGACTGCTAAAAAGCGTTATATTCTCAATGTGCATAACAATGAAGGTGTGCAATATGCCGAACCAAAAATCAAGATCATGGGCATCGAGGCTATAAAGTCTTCTACTCCGCAAGTCTGCCGCGAAGCTATGCGGCAGATGTTTAAAATCATTGTTACAGGAGATGAGGAAAAAACACAATCTGCAGTCAGATTATTTAAAGATCACTTTAAGTCGTTACCTCCAGACGAAATCGCGTTTCCTCGAGGAGTGTCTGACATAACCAAATGGTCAAGTCAGTCGACAGTGTATAAGAAAGGTACGCCAATTCACGTCAGAGGATCTTTACTCTATAATAAACAAGTGAGGTCATCAGGCCTAGAAAAGCAATACGCAATCATTCAAAACGGCGATAAGATCAAATTTCTTTACCTCACAGTTCCCAACATTATTCAAGAAAATATCATATCTTTCCCAGGCCATCTTCCAGAAGAATTGAATTTGCATAAGTATGTGAACCACGATCTACAGTTCGAAAAAACATTCCTCGATCCGATCAATATTATCCTTGATGCGATCGGATGGTCAGCAGAACCTCGAGCTGATTTACAAGAATTCTTCTTTTAACATGTACATTCAAGTAAAATCAGTGTAGAATATGGGTATATGAGAACAACAGATTGGGTAAAAGATGTGCACGAGATGCACAAAAAATATGGTGTCCACGAAGCAGTGGAAAAGTTCGACAGTAGTAAGCTCCGAGAGTATTTACAGTTTCGTTTAAACTTTATTGAAGAAGAGCTCAATGAGACAATGGCTGCTGCAGTACTAGTGACTGAAAATTCTGTTGATGCCGAAGAAGTTGTTGATGGATTAATTGATATGTGTGTCGTAGCAATTGGCACGCTAGATGTATTTGGCATTAACGCGCAAGAAGCTTGGGATAAAGTTCATGCTGCTAATATGAATAAAGAAGTTGGTGTTAAACCAGAACGCCCAAATCCACTAGGATTGCCCGATCTCATTAAGCCAGCTGGCTGGGTTGCACCATGCCACGAAGGTAACCACGGCAAAATTTCAGGCCTGTAAAATGTTTTCTCTCACAATATTCAATTCTATCTTCGATAACAAGACACATCGAAGAATGGCTTTTTCCAATTGGGAAGAGTTCGAGAAATTGTTATATTCGTTGAGTACACAACCTGGTTATAAACCAAAAAAAGGAGAAAGAAAAAATGGATCACCTCTTATCACTCCCGCGATTTACGCCGAAGACACCACGAGGGCCAATCGCAATGTTGTGTCATGGGCTAGTTGGGTTGCTATGGACATTGATGAATATGAAGGTTCTTTCGAGGAAACGATCGAGGCCTTTAAAGGTAATCGATTCGTGTGCTATAGCTCTGCATCTTCATCGAAAGAGAAACCAAAATTCAGAATAGTATTTCCACTAACGCATGATGTAAAAGCTGAAAAGATAAAGCATCTTTGGTTCGCAGTGAACAAAGAATATAATTCACTTGGTGACCCACAAACCAAGGATTTGTCGCGGATGTACTACGTACCAGCTCAGTACCCAAATGCGTATAACTTCATATTCACTCATGAAGGCCCGCATCTAGATCCTGAAAAATTAATGGCGAAACATAGTTTTGTCACTTCTTCGAGTAATAGCTTGAGTGATAATCTTCCCGAGTCTATTCAGAAGGAACTTAATAAGCACTATGCGAATAAGCTTACGAATACGAATATCAAATGGGGATCGTATCGCGATTGCCCATTTGTAAATAAGCAGCTTGTTGCTGAGTATGTCACTATTAATGAATCTGGTTGGTACCATCAAATGTACCGAATTATGATGAGTATCGCAGCAAACGCAATCCGTAGAAAGTATCCAATTACGCCAGCTGACATTGAAGGCCTCGTCCGCGAGATTGATTCGGAGAATGGTGGTTGGTATAAAGGCCGTCCAGTAAAACTCGAATCTGCGAGAGCAATAGATTTCGCTCTTAAGAGTGTATCATTTTAATATATTTAAACAATTCTCTTATTTAAAAGAGCGCGGCGGAAAAATAACATGTACATTCCGCTGAAATCAGTGTAGAATATAGTAATAATCAAGCTAGAACATGAGTATGAAAAAAGAAAAGAAACGTGGGTTTTTAGAAAATATCGCGTATGTGGCAATCCTTCCATGGTTTGTCTTTATTGGCATCGCTTCGTGGATTGTCTTTATCGCCTTAGTCATCATTATTAGAGATGTTGTCTCATTGTTGTTTGGAATTTAATATTATGAATAAAACGTTAATAGCAGGAATCGGATTTGGTTTAGTTATCCCTATATGGGGAGCCACATTCTGGAGTATGTACAAAGAAGTAAATACTGAAATCGTCAAAAAAATTGTAGTGACTGAACCCGAAAAGGTTGAGGCTCATGTATTTTTAACTAAGTGGCAGATCGATAAGATGGCTGCATCTTTTGAGAATGACTCTCATCCTTCTGACACGCTTAAATTCAAAAGTGTCGTCCGAAAAGATGGCAGTGGTTGGAGAATTTCTTCGACGCATTTGGCTAAAGGCTCATCACCATCTCCAATGCCAAAAGGACAATTTTATGTGGTAGACTCATCGTATGTCGATCACTCGGGCGACTTTAAATCCTGCGTTGAATATGCAGCAAGCTATAAAAAGTTCCATGACTATATCGTGGTAAGCCCCGAATAATTAAATTGCATGAATAACGCAAACACTGTAGAATTACTAGGATATTATGGATCAGATGAAACTATCGCGTGTAGCGCATGGACATCAACCTCAAGGAAATTAAATGAAGAAAAGCGAAAGAGAATTCCGAAGCTCCTCGACATGCTTTGGCGTGAAGGACATGAAACCCCATTTGAAAAATGCAGCGTTCATTTTCTTGTTGATTGCGATATCGCCTCTCATATTCATCTACTTAAGCATCGGATATCTTCGCTCAACGCAGAGTCAGCACGATACAAAGAACTGAAGGAAGATAAAATGTTTATTCCAGATGATTGGCCTGAATATTGGCAATGCGTTCTGGCTTCTTATGCAGATCAAGGAAACAAACTATATCATGAGTGTGTGTCTAAATTGAGCGATACCTTGGGTCGTAAACGAGCAAAGGAAAGTGCACGCTTCTTCAAAACCTATAATAGCAAAATTCAATCTGATATCTCGTTCAATCTGAGATCGTTCGCAAATTTCCAAAGGTTGCGGAATAGCGAACACGCACAAAAAGAGATTAGAGAGCTTGCACAAATGATGCTTGATCTTGTTAAGAACATCGATGGTAATCCGTTTGAGCACACCTTAAATAGTTGGGAAAACAAGATCAACGCGTAATACATATTATGAAAACACACAATATCAAAACTGAGGATATCAGGGATCAATTCATCGATCTATACACTAAAAAGAAATATGTCACTGATAAGACCGGCGTAAAAACCATCGAAATCGTAGGTGCCTCATTCATTGCCAATGAGGAAACAATCTTTGGTTCGCCTAACGAGGAATATATTACCCGCGAGATCGAGTGGTATCTCAGCGAAAGTCTTTATGTCGATGACATTCCTGAAAAAACACCTCAAATCTGGAAACAAATCTCTTCTGAAAATGGCAAGATTAATTCAAATTATGGTTATTTAGTCTTCAGCGAAGAAAACCACAATCAATACATGGCTGTTCTTAAGCAGCTTTTGGTTGATCCTAATTCTAGACGTGCTGTAGTGATTTACCAGCGACCCACGATGCACAGCGATTTCAACGTTGGTGGTATGTCAGACTTTATTTGCACTAATGCGGTACAGTACATGATCCGCGACAACGTTGTACATTCTGTTGTGCAAATGCGTTCGAATGATGTCGTATTTGGTTATAGAAACGATTACGCTTGGCAAAAGTTTGTCCTCGATTGGCTCGTAAAAGATCTAAATGAGGACACTGATAACAACTATTCAGCTGGCGACATCAGTTGGCAAGTTGGCTCTTTGCACGTGTATGAGCGCCACTTCAAATTTATCGAGAAAGAAATCGAGTCAAGAAGCAAAGCTATAGAGGTGCAAGCTCTCGCGCAATCATCAATGGGTGACTCATGAAATTTAACGCGAAGGAACTACACAAAGAGTTTTATCTCAGTCGCGGTCGAAGAGAAGCTACCGAGATCTCTTCAAAAGATAGTACTCGCCGCGACAGAACGTTTGAGAACGTTTTAGAGACTACTTTATATGGTCACGCAGCAGAAGTGTATCTTATTCAAGAATGTGGATACACCGATGATGATCGTAAATACAAAGATGTGATTGATCCCGAAGGTAACTCGGTTGAAATCAAAGTTACTGAAGGAGACTATTATGTCCCGCACGTTTTAGAAAGAGCCGAAAAGGCAAAGTTGGAAACATGGAGAGGATATCCCGACATTTTGTATGTGTTCATTGGCAATAAGAAAACAGCTGAGTATTCTTTGCATGGAAAATACTATTGGGACGGACAAAAATTTAGTGTACAAAACGGCAAAATCAGTGTATAATTACTAACATACAAAGCAATGTCCAATAATAATAATCACGGAAACATCTTAGAACAAGCTAACGATATTGTCAACAATCGTTCAGAAGAAAAAGAACGTCAATATGGACCTTTTGAAGAAGGTATGAGGCGCGCAGCTATGATTTTTCATGGCATGACTGGTAAAGATCTTAATGGCTCTGACATGTACGCTGCTCTTATAGCGTTAAAACTTAGTCGCCATTCTTATAGTTACCGACAAGATAATCTTCTTGATGCTGCAGCGTATATTGGAGCTCTCGATAATTACGTTGAGAAGCACGGATACAAAGATACCGAAGATTCAATAACTTAGTTTTATGCACGATTTAACATTTTTTGCAGAAAGCGAATCTGACAAATCCATAAAAGTTGGGATCTGTTCGTTGGTCGGAAAAATTAGCCCAAAGATTTCATCTCATAAAGGAGCTTGGCCGCATATGTTATGTAATCAGTTGCATAATGCTGGTTATGAAAATTCCGAGGTTATTACTTCAAACGAAATCGATTGGAATAATTATGATGTGATCCTAATTGATCATGGCATGGAGTTTAAAGGCACCTTTAATATTTTTGGAGGATCCAACGATGATCTCTATCGCCAACTTTTACGGCTATTTACGCCAGTCCGAAAATATTCGTTGCATTGCGATATGCCAGATATCGGCAATTTGATCCAGTCACGCCTTAAAGCTGGCACAGAGTTGTTTAAAACGCTTGAAACACGCATCGCCGAAGCTTCGGAAATTTGTAAACATACACCTCGTATAGATCATATCGAAAAAACCGATAAGCTGTGTTTTGGAGATAGCCACTCGTTCGGAATGTACCAAGCAAATTATATGTGCCAACGCCATGATGGTTTGACACTGCACGGCGCCCTCAAACGCGGAATCGCATCATACATTTATCCTTGGGTAAAAGCGCTAACTGTCTATATCGGAAACATTGATGTTCGCCACCATTTAATGCGACAAGAAACTCCACTTCATTCAGCTACACTTTTATTGGAAAACTATGAAAAACAACTCATAAATTTGCAACAAAGCGGGGTTGACCAGATTGAAGTTGTTCATCTTGTGCCTATTGAAAATGAATCGCGGCCGTTGCCTAAGACAGGTTACTATAAAGGCACACCATTTACAGGATCATGGTTTTCCCGATCTATGTTAGTCTGGATGTTGAACAAAGGTATTGACGATATGTGCACCCGGAATAATTGGAAAGTGTATCAGCATCCCGACATGTATTTTAATCACACAAACGAGCTAACCTTTGCCGTGATGGAAAAACCCAAATCGGTACATATCTCTAGAGAATTTTACCGTTGGGATATGGAATCTAATAAACCAAACCCGCGTTTAGTAGAGGAGGCCTCCCCGCTACAAATGTTCTTTGAATAATATGAAGATACAAACTACTAAATATTACGAAGATTTTTTACGTTACTTCAAGTTGGCGTTAAAGCAGCAGGAAGTTAGCAATTTAGGTACGGTACCACACGCTAAAAGTGATGTCGATGATGATTTGATGGAGCATATTGAGCTCTATGATGTTGTAGAAAGGAAGTACGCAGGCTTTTCCCAAATCGTTCATGACGCTTTTTATGGATGGTCAGAAGATCATCCATATTGGGAAAAAATGAAATGTGGTAATATCACATGGCAAAGAGAAAAGGTGGCTAAGGATTGGTCAGGAAAACAACAGATTTTTGGCCTTGAAGAATGGCTTTACGTTCTCATCTTACACCGAGTGTGTGGATCAGGCATCAATTATGGTGTAAAACCTTCAGGTTACCATAACACACTACTCTTTGATTTGTACGATTGCGATACAATTGAGGATATGTGCGATAGAGTAAAGAGCCGAAGAAAGCCTTTTTACACTTCTGTAGGATACCAATTTCCAGCATTTCCTAAACCTCCAAAATCAGAACAAGTTGTAGATTTATTTAGCGACATGTCTGATTTCGAGCCAGAGCATATCTATAAAAGAGGAGGTGACTATTTCCTGTGTGAATTTGTCCCAAGATTGTGTAGAGATATGGCTAAATATCTTCAGCACGGAGACAAGAAAGAATTGAGAGAGCTTGGAGAATGGATGTTTCAGTGGAATGCAGACAACGGCTTAAGAGCATATCGCTTTCAATACGCTGCAATTATAGCTGATGTATGCGACTGGTTTCCAGAGTATGTACATCGCGAATCAATGTTTTACTACGGAACCAACGCTGTTGAATGCATTGGTTATTTAGCAAAGCCATCGAGCGGAAAGGGAAGTAAAAAAAGTTTAGAGTTCTTAGATGCAGTAATGCATAAAATTTATGAAGACACTAATTCATTACCATATAATGCAGAAGACGTTGCGTGTGACTTTATTAGGTGGATCGAAAATTATCTAAGGCCTGGAGCTGATTATGCTCATATCGATATGGATACACTTTGGAATTCGTCTTCTATTAAAGATCATCCATTCGGCAGGCAAAAAGCAATGTTAGATTTGGGTTTAGTTGAAACATTTAATGGTATGACATCACACCCTTCAGATGACAAAATTATCAAAGGAGCCAACGTCTCGATTGAAGATTACAAAAAAAGAGTTGCCGCATTATAATCATGAGTAACAATATTAAGTATCCGAAGACATCTGAAGTTTATCTTAAAAAGGGTAAACCTACTGAATCCTGGATGAAAGATTGGCCTGAAGAAGAACGCATTGAGAAGTTTTTTGAATTCTGTCGTGCATTTGATTTACGAGAAGACACATTGCTTAGAACTGATTACCAGATCTTTTCTCACCGCCTTCACTGGCATGAGCATTCATATTGTGATTTTATGAAAAAGATCACTGATAATAAAGATCGACTTTGGTATTCGTTGGTGTTCTCATTCACGAATGAACACTGGAAAACACTAACGACTTTAGTTAATGATGGTGAAGAAGCTCTTAAAGAAAGATTTAAAACGAACCGTGCTGCTCGTAGTGATTTATTTCAAATCTATTATCCTAAAGAAACTAAAGTAAGAGAGTGGTTGCTTTACGGCCCTAAGAAAGCAGCAGAAGACATGTGCCATGTACTTGAAAACTTAGATAGACCATACACAATGATGGAATTCGCTAAGCTCATGGAAAAATATTTTAAAGAACACCTAGGTTTTAGAAGTCCTTTGTATCCGTGCAAAAACGCAGCGCGTTATCTAGCGATGACATGGCCTGAATTAGTAGATCCGCAATCAGTACTCTTTGGAGGAACTGGCCATTTTGATGGCCTCCACCAGATATTCGGTGGACAGTATCTTAATGGAAAGGTGAAATATTCGATCGACGAAAATGGTGAATTTGTGTGCGACAATAAGCATGCTGAAGAATGGATTAGACAAATGACACTTTTAGCTGAGCATCCATCTAACCCAATTAAAGATCATGTGTGGTTAAACTTAGAAGATAAAACATGTTTTTTCTATAAGCACATCGCAATTAGTCTAGGAATCAAATCTCCGACGAAGCGGATTCCGTACGGATGGATCTTTGATAACAAATTTAATTTAGCTAAGCATCCAACAAATAAGATCGAGCTAACCGGAAAAACAACACAACACTTATGGGGAAAACAGTACCCGTATGAAATTTTAACATAATATGTCACATAATACACACACAAATAGTTCATCAAACCAAGATCTAAACTTGGTAATGCCCAACCGCCAAGCTTGGTTGGATCTGGCCGGAGATTGGAAAGATCCATTTCCAGATCCTAAAATTGTAGAGCATGATGGATTTAATGTTGTCAGAGAAGATATGATGGGATATGGATCTAAATGTAGATTCGGCGATATCTTAGTACAAAAAGCCCCTTCAGATACGTTGGTTTATGTTCAGCCGAGATACGGCTTCGCAGGAATTTCATTGGCTTATTTAGCTAAAAAATACAATAAGAAATTAGTTCTTTTTAGCCCGAGCCAAAAAGAGATTTCAGATCATCAAACTATCTGTATCGAAAGAGGAGCTACTATGAAATTTAGGCGTGTTGCTGCAATGCCCAATTTGAACAAAATGGCTGCGGAATGGGCGACAGAAAATAGTGGATTCTTTATTCCATTGGGATTACGGCACGAATTAGTAACTGCAGCCGCAGTAAAAGTAGCATATGATATAGGTGAGAAACATGGATATCCAAAAGAAGTTTGGTCAGCTATGTCAACAGGAGTACTTTCAAGAGCTCTCCAAATTGCATGGCCAGATGCCGATTTTAATGGAGTCGCTGTTGCTAGAAATATCAAAACAGGAGAAAGAGGGAGAGCTACGATGTGGTCTCATCCAAAACCATTTAACCAGGATGTCGATAAAGAATATCTTCCTCCGTTTCCAAGCGCAAGAAACTACGATGCTAAAGCTTGGGAATTTATGGAACGCCATGGAAATCCAGGCTCTTGGTTTTGGAATGTAGGCGGAGATCCAAAGCCGAATGATCAGTCTATTAAAGAAAATGTCGATTCTGCCCGTGAATGGGGAGAAGTTAGAGACTAAGCTGTTTTGAAGATGTACAAACCAGCCAAAATATGGTATAATATCATCACATTAAGAAAGTATGTCAGTTGAGGAATACAAAGAAAAATATAATGCACTCAGAAAAAAGCAAAATCATTAAATACACAGATCAAGAGTCTGAAACATATAGAAACTACGTTATCAACAATTTTGATAGCATTATTGATTTCTTCACCCGCAATCTCGACCTGACACCGCCTTTCTTTAGTGGTCAATTGGCTAAAAGGCCCGATACATCTGATTCAAATTGGGGAGATCAACATGAAAGGATGAGAGCACAGGGAATTGAGCCTCATCCTTTACTGGGAAAATGTTATCATGCCGTTAGGTTTTTTCAATACATTGGTGGTTGGCATAATTTTGAAGCTTATACAATTTACAAAAAAATACCACATAAGCTTAAGGGCGAGTTCACGACACATTGGTTTTTGCGTGATAACAAGACTGGAAAAACGTATGACCCCACTGCAGAACAGTTTGATTATCTAGATATCAATGATTATTATCCCCTTGGACAAAAAGCAAGCGGTAGATTGTGTTATTATGGATTCAGTCCCCGTATAAAGATATACAAAAACTTTGTGCCACCTGTTACAACAAGAAAGTTCGCCCGCAAGTACAAAGAAGAAACCGGTTCTGCTCAGGCAATGGATAAATGGTTGCTAGAAGAAGAATGGTGGATTGCAAACAAAGAAAAATACAAAAATTGGAAGAAAGATGAAGAATATATTATTAAGAAGTTTTCCGTGATCTCAAATAAGATACATTCTTCCTATAGAATTTAAGTATGTACATCGGCCGCCAAAAATGGTATAATATCATCACGATAACAACAATATGTCACTATTAGATAAATTAGAGAAATCCTCCCGCTCAGCGGGCGTAGCAGTTCTATCAGAATCAAAACTCTTTTCTGAAAAAGAACTAACAACCACACCAGTGCCGATGATCAACGTTGCGCTTTCTGGAAAAATCGATGGAGGCCTTGCTTCTGGACTTACCGTTTTGGCTGGTCCATCAAAGCATTTCAAAACATCATTCGCGCTTTTAATGGCAGCTGCTTATTTGAAAAAGCATGATGATGCCGTTTTGATGTTTTATGATTCAGAATTCGGTTCGCCAGAATCATATTTCAAATCCTTCGGGATCGACACTACACGAGTGCTTCACACACCTGTTACGAACATCGAAGAGCTCAAGTTTGATATGGTTCACCAACTAAACGAACTTGATCGCAAAGATAAAGTCATTATTATTATCGATTCTGTTGGTAATATTGCTTCTAAGAAAGAAGTTGATGATGCTGAGAATATGAAATCTGTCGCTGATATGACTCGCGCAAAAGCGCTTAAAGGCTTATTCAGAATGATCACGCCAACTTTAACTATTAAAGACATTCCGCTGATCGCGATTAACCATACGTATATGGAGCAAGGTATGTTCCCCAAAGCTGTTGTTTCAGGTGGAACTGGTGTGATGTATTCAGCAGATAATGTTTGGATTATTGGCCGTCGACAAGAAAAAGATGGCACAGAAATTAAGGGTTATCACTTCGTAGTTAACGTCGAAAAATCGCGATTTGTCAAAGAAAAGTCGAAGATTCCTATTACAGTTTCTTGGGACGGAGGCATTGAAAAATGGTCTGGACTGCTTGATGTTGCCATCGAGGGTGGTTACGTTATTAAACCAAAAAATGGTTGGTACCAAGCAAGAAACCCCGCGACTGATGAGGAACTTACTTCTGGAAATGTTAGAGCTAAGCAAACTCTCCAAAAGTCATTCTGGGCACCAGTCTTCGAAAAGACTGACTTCGCACAATACATTGAAAAGAGATTCAAGGTTGGTACAGTTGAAATGGTAACAGAGGACAACGACGATGCCTGCGAATAAGATCAACGTAGACCGCTACATCCAATTTGTCGAAAGAGGCGACAGTGAATTGTATTCGCTGAAGGTTGTACAAGGACCATATTCTGGTGTTGTATACACATATGGCAAAGTAGAAATCACTGGTTCTGTTGATGAACCAGTTGTTAAGTTCGACTTCACAATCAATGAAGTTCCAGAAGGAAAGAAGAAGAACAAATTAGAAAAATCTAAGCCGTTTAAGAATTTTATGGGTGATGTCCTTATTACCCTAATCGAAGAGAAAATTAATGATGACGAATCTGCAAAAGCTGATACTCAAGAATCTAACGACTGATGAAGACTTTTGTCGTCAGACACTGCCTCACCTCAAGCCTGAATACTTTGAAAACGAGTATCGGCCAGTATACGAACTCATATTACAGTTTCTAGGTGATTATAACAAACTCCCGACTCCATCTGCATTGGACGTCGAGTTTCAAAAGTCAGATTTCGTAAATAAGCCAAATAAGAATGATATTCACAATCTTATTCTTGATCTAAAAAATCATGAGAAAGTTGACATAGAATGGCTGCTGGACTCTACCGAAGAATGGTGTAAGAACAGAGCAGTGTATATTGCTATCATTAAATCTATAAGCATTATCGATGGAAAAGAGCAGGAACTAACTGATGGCGCTATCCCTGGGATACTATCTAAGGCACTCCAAGTGTCTTTTGATAAAAATGTTGGCCATGATTATTTCGAAAATTCAACTGAACGATATGATTTTTATCATGCTAAAGAAGATAGAATACCATTCGACCTCGAGCTCTTTAATACTATTACGAAAGGCGGTGTTTCGAATAAGACTCTTAATATCATCTTGGCTGGCACCGGTGTTGGGAAAAGTTTGGCAATGTGCCATTTCGCTTCTGCTAACCTTTCTGCAGGCCTCAACGTGTTATACATCACTCTTGAAATGGCAGAAGAAAGAATTGCTGAGCGTATCGACGCGAATCTACTTGATATCCCAATTGACCAACTTACGACGTTACCTCAGGAACTTTTCGACACTAAAGTCAATGCGCTCAAAGAGAAATCTCGAGGCAAACTTATTGTAAAAGAGTATCCTACAGCGACAGCGCACGTAGGCCATTTCAGAGCTTTACTTGATGAGCTTAAGCTTAAAAAGAATTTTAAGCCAGATGTCATCTATGTTGACTACCTCAACATCATGGGCTCTGCACGAATCAAAGGCCTTGGAGGTTCGATTAACACATACTCTCTTATCAAAGCGATCGCGGAGGAACTTAGAGGTTTGGCAGTTGAGCATGATGTTCCAATTTGGTCAGCTACCCAAGTCACTCGATCAGGATTTGGTAATACAGATATTGAACTTACTGATACGTCTGAGTCCTTCGGACTTCCAGCTACTGCAGACTTAATGGTTGCTCTTATTTCGACTGAACAGCTTGAAGGTATGAATCAGCTTATGGTGAAACAACTGAAGAATCGATATAACGATCTTACTCAAAATAAGAGGTTTGTTGTTGGTATTGACCGATCTAAGATGAGACTTTACGACGTAGAAGATTCAGCTCAGACGTTAGTAAGTGATCAGATCACTCCAGCTCCAACCGCGAATAATGACTTTTCTGCCTTCAAAATATGAAAAAGGCACACCGGGCCCGGCTTGACTAAAAATAAACATGTACAAAGAGGCAATTTTGTGGTAGAATAGGACCAGAATCAGCATGGTTAGAGTAACAGGATCGGGTAAAAGCAAACGGGCAATGGTTAATTCCATAGCCGAGTATTGCATAGGTAAACTAATGCCTAGGCTTGAAGGAAAGCTAAATATCGATATCAAACTAATCCCGCGCCTCATCGAAAATAAACAAATGGCAGGCGATTGTGTGTGGGAAGATGAAATCCGTGAACGGCCTCGCAACTTTTCTATAAGGGTTGACTCTACTCAAGGCCTCCAGGCGATGTTAGAAACAGTCTCTCACGAAATGGTTCATGTTAAACAATACGCCAGGGGTGAGTTAAAAGATTTGGCAAGATCGGCTCATTGTTGTAAATGGAAAGGTAAAAAGGTTAATTTCAATTCTACGCACTATTATGACCAACCATGGGAGATTGAAGCCCACGGCAGAGAACGCGGATTGTTCATCCGCTGGTTTGTTAAAAGCGCCTGGAAAAACTGCCATTGGGTAGAATATTGAAAGATGTTTTTTGTATAAATAGAAATACAGCAAATTAATTTAATGGGAAATATGATCAACTTAAAATCCTTCGCCGCATTTTTAAACGAAGCCACAAGGGCCCCACAGGACGAAGAAGAAAAAACACTGTATGCCTTTATGGAAGAGCTGGATTCGGTTGTTGCTCATATCAAGGTAGAAGATATTGGTATAAACACCAAAACGAATTCAAAAACAGTTCACATTGATAATTATTTGGATGGAGCGAAAAGACACGCATATGTTTCAGCTGCATCAGATCACATAAAAAATCATAAAGAATACACATTAGATAAAGTTGCCAGTGGCAGAGCAACAAAAGAATTCGCGTTTATTTCACCAGATAGTGGAAGACGGGTGCTTGTAAAATGTCGACCTCAAGGAGGATTTAAATCTGATGGTGATCCTAATGAATTGTTTGCTTCTGCGTTAATGTTATTGCCGAAAATTGAAACACCAACTAATGATGCTGAAATGGACGAAATCATTGAACAAGTAAAAAAGTTGGTAGATGGCGGTAATGTTATAGGTCATACACCAGGTCAGGTTGCTGGAATGGATAAAAACTACGGAAAATTGTGTTCAGCAATTTCTGCTGCGCAATCGATTCCTACAAAATACTTAAACGCTGATAAAGTATATTTGACGGGTCAAGCTTGGGATAAAGATGTTAAGCAGTTTCAAAGGACAAAGTACGGAATGAAAGATTTTAATTCTTCTGACTTTATTATTAAAAAAGGTAATAATTATTTAGGTGTATCGTTGAAAGAAAAGAGCCTTGCGACTACTGGAGATCCTACATTAATTAATAAATCATTTGCTTCAATGTTAGCAGCATTCTCAACTCAAGCCGACTCAAAATTTGGTAACTTAAAAAATAAATTGGAAGAGCAAATCGCGATTTTTTATAGTGCTGTTATTATTCGGAATTATGCCAAATTGAACACGCAAACCCAGGAAGAACTAAAGGCAATCGTCAAATTGCCTTTAAGAAAACAAATGGATTTTTTGGTTGGTTCTGATAAAAAGCGCCCCTGGAAACAATTTGTAAGAGGCTTAGATAATAAAATAATCAATTCATCTTTAACTTCACAAAAAAGTGTACTGATTAAAATGGATAATATTTTATTAGATAATTCAGATTTATTTGCAGAGTCTTTGGTTCAACTAATTTTTAAAGCAGAGCTCAAAGATTTGCAAAAGGTAAACTTTGACTTTGCACTTGTAACTGGAATCGGCCAATATTTGCAAAAGGGCCCTCAAATTTCAAAGGGAGACTACAAAGATATTGATACAATGACAAGCGTTTTAGAAAACGTATTTTCGTCTGGTCCAGCAAAAATAATAAGAGATCCAAAAAAGAAGCAAGCATTTGACCCGGGAGCAACCGCCGCGAATTTAAATTATATTTTAGTAATAGGTGAAATATCTGTTATGCGAATACAACTACGGTATAAAGGAAATTTTGGATCTGCACCTTCATTCCAGGCAGGAATGACTAAAGAATTTAAAGGACTATTTAATTAATGAAATCATTTAAAGAGCATCTTAGCGATAGCATAACTGAAGCGTCAAAGGCTGGGAAAAACACCCACATGACACACATTGAAGACCGCGTTATCTACGGCGGAGTTAAAGGAGCTCGCGAGGCAATCTTTGCCTTACGGTCTTTAAGAGACATGCTAGCTGGTAAAGCAAGCGCATCAACCAACGTTACAGAAAAATGGGACGGGGCACCTGCGGTATTTGCAGGTGTTGATCCAACTGATGGAAAGTTCTTTGTAGCAAAAAAAGGCATTTTTAATAAGGATCCAATGGTTTATAAGTCAGAGGCTGATGTCCGAAACGACACATCAGGTGACCTAGCAGACAAATTGGTGATAGCATTCAACGAACTTAAAGATCTTGGTATTAAGAATGTTATTCAGGGAGATATCATGTTTACAAAAGGCGATGTTGAGGCTGAAACGATTGACGGCAAGAAATACATTACGTTTCAGCCTAACACCCTTGTGTATGCAGTTCCTGCCGATTCTAAATTAGCAAAAACCATTGGTAAAGCGAATCTGGGAGTTGTGTGGCATACAACGTATAAAGGAAAGGATTTTGAGTCGCTGAGCGCATCTTACGGTGTGGATATTTCCAATCTTAAGAAGAAAGCAAGTGTTTGGCAACAGGCCGCAGATCTTAAAAACTTGTCTGGAACAGCTACTCTCACGAAAGCAGATACTGATGAAGTTACTCAGCAGCTCTCGAAAGCAGGTAAGATCTTTCAACAGATTAAATCGACGACTCTCAACGAGTTAGAGAATACACCATCTCTCGCAACTAAGATTGAGACTTTCGGCAACACCTTCGTCCGGAAAGGAGAGCGGATTGGCAATACCACTAAACACGTGAATGACCTAATTGCGTGGTTCGACACAAAGTACAAAAAAGAGTACGACAAGCGTAAAAGCGCCAAGGGTAAAGAAGCAGTGCTTAAAAAACATGAAGAAGAAATGCAATTCTTTTCTAAGAACAACCGCAAAAACTTAGATTTGATGTTCCAGCTGATGAACGCTATTGTTGATGCTAAATTAATCATTATAAATAAATTAGATAAACTGAAAGAGATCGATACATTTATTAGAACAAAACAGGGTTTTAAAGTAACAGGTTCAGAAGGATTTGTTGCAATCGATTATAATACTAATGGCGCAGTTAAACTAGTCGATCGATTAGAATTTTCTACAAATAATTTTTCAGCAGACGTAATAAAAGGTTGGGAACGATGAACGAATCAAATAAAAAAACGATCAAAGGCTTTAAAGAGTTTAATGAAGAAAGCATAAATGCCGTAGCATTTACTTTCGGCCGCTTTAACCCTCCTACAGTTGGCCACGGTAAACTTATAAAAAAGGTCGCGGCAACTGCAGTCGGAAATCAGTATCGTATATACGCATCTCAATCTAACGATGCTAAAAAGAATCCTCTTGTGTATAAAGAAAAAATTCGTGTTATGCGGAAGATGTTTCCTAAGCACGGCCGCAATATTATCGAGGATAAGAATGGTAAGAATATTCTTGATATAGCGTCACTCCTCCACGATCAGGGTTTCACCCGCATCACACTGGTTGTTGGTTCTGACCGTATTTCTGAATTTCAAAAACTGCTTAAGAAATATAACGGCACAAAAGCCCGTCACGGATTTTATGATTTCAAAGATGGCATAGAAGTTGTCTCGGCCGGCGAGCGTGACCCCGATGCCGAAGGTGTTGAGGGAATGAGCGCGTCTAAGATGAGAGCAGCTGCTCTTGAAGGCGACTTTAAAGCGTTCAGCGCTGGATTGCCAAAAGAGTATGGAGAGGACATGATACTTTTCAACCTAATTCGAAAGAGGATGGGTTTGAAAGAAATGGTCAGCTTTCGCAAACATGTTCAACTACCAAGTCTCTCAGAAAAACGAGAGCGGTATATCTCAGGCGACATTTTCAATGTAGGAGATAAAGCATCTACAGAATCTGGTGACATGATCACTATCAAAGACCGCAAGTCAAATTATGTTATCGATTCAGATAACAAAAAACACTTTATCGAAAAACTTGATCATAAGATCTCGTTACCAATCTCTATAGGTTTGGAAACTAAGTAGATTATAAATAACACTATTCTAATGTCAGACACAAATCGGGGAGATAACCATAGACTAGACCGCATTGAGGAGAAGATCGATAAGATGACTGAAGCAGTTATCGCTTTAGCTAGAGCTGAAGAAAAAATCGTGAACCTCGATGAGACAACGCGAATGATTCTGCAAAAAATGGTCGATCAAGATGACAGATTGCGCAAAGTTGAGGATATACAGCACGAAAATGAATCAACTATTACTGCTATTAAGTCTATTGTGTGGACTGCGGTATCAGCATTAATAACTGCAGGGGCCGGCGTCATCGTGTGGATATTCACCGGATCAACAGAACAATAAGATGGTATCATTTAAACAATATCTCACTGAAAAGCCATTGAACCCTGCTCAACGCATGGCTAGAAGCCGTATGATGAAAAGAATAATGCCTAAGCTAATAAAGAAGCGCGAAAAGGCACTGAAGAAAAAAGCTTCCCCTGAAAAACTCAAAGCACGAGCTCAGAAACAAGCTACTGATATTATCCGCAACAAATTTATACCAGACGGCCAAAGTTATGCGGCAATGTCATTCGCTCAAAAGACTCAACTTGATAAAAAAGTTGAAAAGAAAAGGGGCGCTATTAAAAAAATTGCGAAGAAGCTGATACCAAAAATCAAAGCTGCTGAAGCTATCCGCCTTCAAAAACTAAAAGACGCAGAGTAAACATATAAATAAAACTATCATGAAACCACAAGACGAATCGCTCGCGAATCTAGCCGACGCTGTAACACGCGTCCTCTTAGGCGAAAAGAAAAACACTAAAGAAACTAAAGTTCAAGATTCTGATAAAGATTTTGTCGATCTTCATGCTATTGATGTTGAAGAGGCAAACGAATTCACTAAGGCCGCGGCAAAAGCTGCAGTTGCTGGTGATGATGAATTTGAATTCGAAGGAAAAACATTTCCTGCTGAAATGGGCTTAGATGTAGCTAAGAAAATCCTTGGCGAGTCGAGTGAAATTGAAGAAGCATTCATGCGGCTCCCAGGTAATATTATTAACAGCGAGCTGTATGTGGCCAGCAAGGCGCTAGCTGATCTTTTAAAGAACCAAACCGCTGGTAATGATTTTGATGCTAAACACCTCAATACGATTATCAAATCGTTGAATGACGTTAAAAAATCAGCGAAGAAATTTAATAAGCCTGAAGAAGTTCCTATCAGCTTCCAATACAAGAAAGAATCAATTGATGTTGAAGAGTCAAACGAATTTACTAAAGCTGCTGCTAAAGCCGCAGTTGCCGGAGACGACGAGTTCGAATTCGAAGGAAAAACATTCCCTACTGAAATGGATGTAGATGTAGCTAAAAAGATCCTCGGTGAAGCTACATCAGACGCTCAACTTTTGGTGAAAGACCTTGAAATGTTGATCAAGAATCCAGATCCAGGTCGATTTAAGCAATATGGCGGGAAAGATAAGTATGTACAAATGCTTAAAGTGAAATTGGCCAAGTTGCAGGAAGATGGTATTGATGAAGCTGTAGAAGCGAATGAAGACACTCTCACCGAAGCAGCTAAAATGAGTTCAGGCGTAAAAACAGCGCAAAAGCAAATATACAGCCTTTCGGAGTCTCTTAAAGTTGGATCAAACTTAAATAAGGGTGTCAACAAATCACTCGACGGAAAATATGATGGAGACTTTAAGAATATGGAAAAAGCTATTAGTCAAGTCCATACTATTTGGGAAGATATTGAGTATGACTACAAAAATATGGGGTTCGGAGAATCAAGTGATCTTGATGAAGCTGTTGTGAGCCTCGATCGTAAGGCGCTTGCTAGGCAAAAGGCGCTATTTAAGTGGGAAGATGTTAATAGCGCTCTCGATGGTGCTGGAGTAAACCCAGCCGGCATCAAGAAAGTGCATTCCGCACTAAAGGGAAAAGAGCAGTAAGTTGAGTGTTGATAAATAACTTTATATGAAGTTGTTTGACAAATTAGATAATGAAAACTTTGAATTGTTTGCAGCAAAATACTATGATAATCCTACATGCTTATCTACAGAGGAGTTTTACGAGGATCTCGCAAAGTTTAAATATGTCGTAAGATTGTTTAGACGCTACAGAGAAAACGGAAAAATACAAGAAAGACTACTTTTAAATCATATCATCATAATCTATAATGTATTCCAAATACAAGCAGCAACGAGAATGTTATTCTATAGAGTTGACAAAGATTTGTGGTATGCACTAAAAACCTTTCTAATATTCTTAAATTACTTGCCGAACAACAGTTACCAGGATATAAATGTCGATTTGAACATAGCTAAGAAACTTAAAGAAATATAATATGTCATTATTTAGAGGACCAGATTTTTTTTACGCACTACGATTCCTTCGTCTATTGACGATGCCGTGGATAAAGACAGCAGCGTTTAAACAAGGCATTGTTGATGAAAAGGGAGTAAGGCTTAAAAAGCCTGAAACATCCAAAGAGAAATCAGCATATAGCGTTTTTCATAAATTAGTATTCAATCTTCGCCGACTGTTGGGAAAAATCCCTCTTGGGCAAAGTACAATCGCACGTTACGCCGCGGCATTGTATCTCATTAAGGAACATACAAAAATTAGCGATAAGCGACTAATCAAGATCCTTAATGAAACTAATGGTGTAGATCTTTCGGAATATAAACCAGACTTAAATGAATGGTATTTGACCGAAGACGGAAATATAGAAACGGGAAAATATGCACTTGTCCGTGACATAGCATTACCAAAGACAGGCGAAATACTCGCGCTTAAAGGTTCTCTGGTACAAATAACGGAATCTCAACCGTGTGGCTCAGTGTTGGGTCATGCGGTATTTGAGGCGAACCATAAAAAAACACAACAGAGAATTTACATTACACAGGAAGATATTATTAAATGAATAAAGAAGAAACTACCACCGACGCTATAGCAATAGTAGATAGACCATTGGCCACTGTTAAAAACCAAAAATATCGAGTTTTTGATGTCTCATCAGAAACCTTCAGGAAGTTTGAATCTGGCCGAATTAGATATGAGCGATGGTCGAAATTCATTAATGAAGACGAGAAAGATATCGTCAAGTATTATAATAGGAATGAAAATTCGGTGATAGTTCTTCGTAATGCCGACAATGGTGCTCTTCGCGCGCTTTACCGCGGGAATAAGTAAAATAATAGAATTTACATATTCCGCGGGTTGTGGTATAATAGCAACCAGCACCATAATGCTATGTCTATATTCAAAGAACAAGTATCTCGCAAACCAAATCTATATCCATGGACTGAACAGTTCATCGAATCTATGCACAATGGATTCTGGACCGATAAAGAATTTTCATTCACCTCTGATGTTCATCAATTTAAAACGGTATTAGATGATCAAGAAAGGGAAATTATTGTCCGAACTCTTTCGGCAATTGCCCAAATCGAAGTAGCAGTTAAGACTTTTTGGGCCAAGCTCGGTGAAAACTTACCTCATCCATCACTTCAAGATCTTGGCTATGTTATGGCTAACACTGAAGTGATCCACAATAACGCTTATGAAAGACTTATTACTATCCTTGATATGGAGGATATCTTTGAAGAGAATCTCAAGCTTGACTTCATTGAAGGCCGCGTAAACTATTTACGGAAATACACACACAAGTTTTATAAAAGCTCTAAGAAGCAATATCTCTATGCGCTGACATTATTTACGTTGTTCGTTGAAAATGTTTCTTTGTTCTCCCAGTTTTACATCATCAACTGGTTTGCCCGTTACAAAAACGTTCTTAAAGACACCGACCAACAAGTTAAATACACGCGTAACGAAGAAAACATCCACGCTCTTGTTGGCATAAAAATCATCAATACTATCCGCGAGGAGTCGCCAGAATTGTTTGATGTAGAATTAGAAGATCGTATTAGAGGCGAAGCCCTCGATGCGTTTGATGCTGAAAGCAAGATTGTTGATTGGATGATCAATGGTATTAACGAGCCAGGCCTCAACGCTGATATCCTTAAAGAGTTTATTAAGAATAGGATCAATTCATCTTTAGAACAAATTGGGTTTAAGACAGTGTTTGAAGTGGATGATAGTCTCTTAGAATCTACAATGTGGTTTGAAGAAGAGCTTCTTGGAAATAACATGACTGATTTCTTCCACTCACGGCCGGTGGAATACTCGAAGAAAAGCCAGTCCTTTGATGAGGCTGACCTTTTTGATTAAAAAATTACTATTATAATATTATGAATGACATTTATTGGTTGAATGAAGACAGCCGCAAGTTTCTAGAAAGAGGGTATCTGTTACCCGGAGAATCAGCAGAACAAAGAATTGTTGACATTGCTGAGAAAGCACAAGAATATCTTGGAACAGAGGGGTGGGCAGATAAGTTTATTGACTATATGCATAGAGGATTCTATTCGCTATCATCACCTATTTGGTCAAACTTTGGAAGAGATCGAGGATTACCAATATCATGTTTCGGATCTTATATTCCAGATGATATGGAGAAGATCCTTGGGAAGATGGCTGAGGTTGGTACTATGTCTAAGGTAGGTGGAGGGACATCTGCATATTTTGGCGATGTCCGTCATAGAGGATCAGAAATCTCAAGTGGAGGAGCCGCTACTGGTGTCCATCATCAGTTGACTGTGTTTGACTCTCTCACTAATTATATTTCACAAAGCAATGTTCGGAGAGGCTCATTCGCAGCATATCTCCCAATTGACCACGGTGACATCGAAGAGTTTTTAGGCATTAGAGGAGAAGGAAATGCTATTCAAGATATTTCTATAGGAGTCACAATTAGCGATGAGTGGATGAAAGACATGGTTGCTGGCGATAAAAAGAAGCGGTCTATATGGGGTAAAGTTATTAAGAAACGATACGAGTCTGGTTATCCGTACATATTCTTCTCTGACAACGCTAACAGTGCTGCTCCTCAAGTATATAAAGATAAGAATAAGCGAATTAATGCTTCTAATCTCTGTACTGAAATTTTTCTCTCAAGCGAAGAAGATGAATCATTCGTATGCGACCTGTCTTCTCTTAATCTTGCCAAATGGCGAGAGATTGTAGAAACAGACGCGATTGAGACATTGACATGTTTCCTTGATGCAGTGATGACTGAGTTCATCAATAAGACACGATGCGTTAAGAACCTAGAAGCTCCGCACAAGTTTGCTGTAACACAACGAGCTCTTGGTATTGGTGTATTGGGTTGGCATTCATATCTACAACAAGAGAGCATTGCTTTCGAGTCTATGGAAGCTAAACTCCAAAACTCTCTTATCTTTAAGACTATTCAAGAGAGAACAATTGCTACTTCAAAGGAACTGGCAATACAATACGGAGTTCCCGCGCTGATGGAAGGTTACGGTCTACGAAACAGTTGTCTAGTAGCAATTGCTCCTACTACGAGCAGCTCGTTTATTCTAGGACAAGTTAGCCCTTCGATTGAACCACTTAATAGTAATTATTTCACGAAAGATCTTGCTAAGGGTAAGTTCACCTATAAGAATCCAGAACTTACGAAGCTTCTTAAATACTATGTTAAGGATGACAATCCTACATGGAGAAGCATTCTAGAAAAGGGAGGTTCAGTACAGCATCTGTCGTTTCTCACTGACCACGAAAAAGAAGTGTTTAAAAACTTCGGTGAAATCTCCCAGAAAGAAGTGCTTATTCAAGCGGCTCAACGACAAAAATACATCGATCAAGGTCAATCGATTAATTTGATGGTTCCTCCCAACACAAAACCAAAAGAAGTAAACGAGCTTCTAGTGTGGGCTTGGGAGAATGGTATCAAGTCTTTGTATTATCAACGAAGTGCTAATCCTGCACAAGAACTAGCCCGCTCTCTCAATGAGTGCACATCCTGCGAAGCCTAATGAAAGAAAACCTTAAATGTCATATGTGCCATTCCGACTATTACGTCGAATGGTTTGAAGATAGAGCTGCCGAATATAACAATTATGTAGACCCTGATTACTGTCCATTCTGTGGCACTAGCGATATCGAATTTGATGAAGACGAAGACCTCGAAGAATAATGTACACATACACAATTAGAGAAGTGACCAGAGTAGTTGATGGAGACACTATTGATGTGGTAATGGATCTGGGCTTTGGCGTTAGAAAGAAAGAAAGAGTCCGGATTGCTGCTATCGATGCACCAGAATCTAGGACAAGAGATCTTCACGAAAAGAAGCTTGGCCTTGAAGCAAAAGCATGGCTTAAAGCCCATCTTGAAAACTGCAATTCGATTATTATTAAAACCGAAAAGGAAGGCAAATACGGCCGCATTTTAGGTTGGCTATACACTGAAGAATTTAGCACCTCTATTAACGAGGTTATGGTTGAAAAGGGGTATGCTTGGGTGTATGATGGAGGTAGCAAAGAAAAAGATTACGAGGAGCTTAAGGAAAAGCGCATATCTGATGGATCATGGATTGAATAGGCTGTTTGTATAAATAGGATTAAATACATGTGTGTCGTTGTTGTTAAATACGTAAATGGATATGGTTGGGTTGGCGCTAAAAATCGCGATAGGAACTACAAAACTGATGTAGTTATAACGCAATCGAATCGCCACGCCGTACAACGCCTCTTTATTGATGACAAATTGAGCCGATGGAGCGAAGGTGTTAATGAGCATGGTTTAGCAATTATATCATCATCTTTTTCCGTAAAAAGCGACGAAAAGGAAGGTGATAAAATCATTAGCAAAAAGAAGAAGAGAGACCAGATTGGTTATTATTCTCCTGATGGAAGAGTTATTCGTAAAGGCCTTCTAGAAAAAACTCCAAAGGCCGCCCTAAAACTTCTTGTTGATTTAGAACTGGCAGGAGCTACATACGTGTTTAATGAAAGCGAGTGCTATATACTCGAAGGTGGATATACTGTAAGAAAGGCCGATGCTTCACCTGAAAACCCAAGAGAGTATAAGCACGTAATTAAAAAAATTTCTCGCAATGAACCATGTTCGTGCAGAACTAATCATGGCATTATAATGAAAGTTCTCGGCCATCCAGAAAATCCAACTGATGATCATATAATTAGGGCTAGAAAGAGTAGCGAAAAACGTTTAGAATACGCACGAGAGTTCGCATCTCCTGATATTTCAGATCCAGGAGATCTTATTGATATGATAGCGAAATGTCCTGATGATGACGTTTTTATGAATCCGATGAGAACCGGAAACGTTAAAAAAGGCGAAATGGTGACAACAGGCCAGTTGTTAATTGTACCAAAAGAACGGACTCTTCATTACCGTCCTATATATTCATCAGTAGAATTTGATTATAATCGATTGAGTGGTCCCGAATCTAAGACATTCTTTGAGATTATTTCATCTCGTAAGCTCTTATCGTTTAAGGAGTTTACTGATAAATAACCATATGTGGATTTACAATGGTTCAGAATTTACTTCTGAGATGATTGAAGAGTACCATGGTTTCGTGTATGAAATCACTGATATCTATAATGGGATGAAATATATCGGCAAGAAGAAATTCTGGTCGAAGGTTACAAAGCCACCATTGAAAGGCCGCAAGAATAAACGTAGATCTGTGAAAGAGTCAGATTGGCAGAAGTACTATGGCTCAAATGCCAAAGTCAAATATCTCTTAGAGGAAGATGGAAGAGGAAGATTTAAGCGGGTTATTTTGAGACTGTGCATTGCTCCTGGTGAAATGACTTACTATGAGATGAAAGAACAGATTGATCGCGAGGTACTGTTTAAGCCTGATGAGTACTACAACGCGTTTATTGGAGGAAAGATTCATAGGAATCACGTGCTAAAGAAAAAATAACATGTACTCTCTGTGATTATTGTGGTATAATCTAGCCAGACCACCAAATATAGATTATGATTATTGTAGATTACAGCGGTATTGCCATTGCATCCATCTTCTCGCAAGACCGACCAGCAGAAATTGAAGAAGGCCTCATCCGCCACATGATTCTTAATTCTCTTAGGAGATTTAACCTCAAGTTTCGAAAAGATTACGGCCAAATGGTAATAGCATGCGACAGCTCCTCATGGCGTAAAGAAACGTACCCACAGTACAAAGCGAAACGCAAAACTACTCGGGATGAATCTCCTCTAGATTGGGGGCATCTCTTCGGTCTTATTAATGGCGTGCGAGACGAGATCAAAGAAAATATGCACTACCCTGTAGTCACTGTAGATCGCGCAGAAGCCGATGATATTATCGCTGAACTTGTTGAATCAACACAAGATTTTGGCAAAGGAGAACCAGTCATGATCGTTTCATCAGACAAAGATTTCTTTCAGCTTCAACAGTATTCAAACGTTAAGCAATTTAGTCCGATGAAACGTGAGCTCGTTAAGGTTGACGACGCTACCTTTTATAAATTCGACCATATCTGCCGCGGTGATAATAGTGATGGAGTTCCGAATGTTCTAAGTGTAGATGAGTCGTTTACAGAAGGTATTCGCCAAAAACCTATGCGAGCTAAAAAGATCCAAGAGTGGTACACTGCTAAGACCGATTCACAATTGATGGATATGATGGGACAAGACACATATCGCAATTATTGCCGCAATAAGTCAGTGATCGATTTTGACTACATTCCTAAAGATATCAAAACAGATATTAACAATACATATAACCAACAGACAAACAAAAAGAAAAGTGGAGTGCTGACTTACCTCATTGAAAAGCGTTGTAACATGCTAATCGATTCTGTAGCAGACTTCTTTCCAACAAACTAATACTATGCAAAAATACATTCATGAAATCTTCGAAGAAACATGTAAATTCGAAACCCGCGATGAACGAATCGCCTACCTAAAAGCAAACGCGTTTAAACAAGTGAAGTCTATTCTTCAGCTGTGCTACAATGATAAAATCGAATTGGATCTTCCATATGGGAGGCCTCCATTCGAGGTATGTCCAGAAGGTAGAGAACCATCTTCGCTCAAAAATGCCTTCAGATCAATCGGGGCGTGTGTAAAAGCCAATTCAATTGACCGCACTAGGAAAGAAAAAATATTCATCGGAATCCTTGAGCAACTAAGTGAGAAAGATGCGCACATTCTTTGTGCTGCGAAAGATGGCACTGTTACGACCCTCCAAAACAAAACATACTCTAAAATGACAAAAAGTCTCGTAGAAGCGTGTTTCCCTGAAATTTTGTAGTGTACAAGCTGCGTAATTCATGGTAGAATATATCCAGAATGAGATACGATTACTATTGCAATAAGTGTGAGAAAGTGTGGGAAGAAGAACATTTGGTAAAAGACCGAGATCTTCCTGTAGGAAATGAATGTGCTTGCGGACAAGGCGGATTTATTAAAAGAGGAGTCTGCGCTCCGGGATTGTCCTTTGAAGGTGCCATATCACCAATTCGACGAGCAGGTTCTGGATGGAACGATGTTCTTAAGGGAATTAAAAAGGCTTCAGGCAAGGAAAACACAATCGAACATTATTAATATGAAAATTAGTACACAGCAAACTGTACAAGTTGACTTCACGCTTGAGCCTGCACAGCACCTCGATGTTGCTGCAACATTCTTAGAAAAACTCTTAGATTGGGATCGAGAGTATTATGTTGAAGATGCTCTTGTGAAAAACCCTATAACGTGCTATGGTAGCCATTCGTGGAACACTGTAGAAACTGTTCGAGAGGCAAGCGACGAAGATGTTTTTGCTGATAGAGTTTTTAAACTTATGTACAATAGATCCCCACGAGCTAAGAAGTAGCACTAACAACCGCACCATTTAATAATGAATAAAACATTTGAGCACGCTGATATTCAGCTAAACTACGAAGAGCTGCAAGCCGGAACTAAAAATGGTCTCCGTTTATACAGCACACCTGCAGGAAACAAATATCCGTCTGTGACCACAGTTTTAGGTTACAGAGATCGTTGGAAGTGGGCTGAATGGCGCAAGTCGATCGGTGAAGAAGCAGCAAATAGAATCTCGCGGCACGCATGCACCCGCGGCACATCAGTTCATAATATTGCTGAACGGTATATAGGCAACGAAGCTGATTTTATTCGTACACCCAATGACAAAATGCCTCATGTGCAATTTGCTTGGAAAACGCTTAAAGGTGTGATTGACGAAAGACTCAGTAACGTGTATATGCAGGAATGCACACTATACTCAGACGACCTAAAGATCGCAGGCCGTGTAGATTGTATTGCTGAATTTGATGGAGAACCAGCCATCATTGATTTTAAAACCTCTGGAAGAGTAAAAAAAGAAGAAGAAATCAGCACGTATTTCATGCAAGAATGTGCTTATGCTCTTATGTTCAAAGAGCACACTGGATTCGATATTAAAAAACTTATCACGATTATGGTAGTCGACTGCGACCCCAAGCCAATTGTGTTCGAGCAGACTGTTGACGCGTGGGAAGACAGATTGAGAAAAGAGATTGACTACTATTACAGTCAGTAAATTATTATGATTATTTTAACAGATTGCGACGGTGTCCTACTTTCATGGCAGCATTCATTTGAATGGTGGATGAAGCGTAAGGGCTATAAGAAGAAGTGTGTATCGTATTGCATAAGTGAGCAGTATGGTATCCCTAAAGAAAAGGCAGGAAGCCTCACAGAACGATTCTGTGAATCAGCCGAAATTGGTTTCCTTCCTCCGCTTAAGGACGCGATTAAATATGTCCGTAAGTTACATGAAGAACACGGAGCAGTATTCCACTGCATCACTTCTATTGGAACTGACCCATTCGTTATTAAACTACGAGAGCAGAATCTCGCGAGATTATTTGGCGAAGGCGTATTCGAACGTATGGAGTATCTCCCATGCGGTGCAGATAAAGAACACTCACTTGAGAGATATCGCGATTCAGATTTCATTTGGGTAGAAGATAGGTTGGAGAACGCAAACCTCGGAGCTCAAATTGGGCTCAGATCGTTTTTAATCAACCATCCGTATAACGAAAATCCCACGTTCACTGGTATCCATCCTAGTGTTGTCCGAGTGGATAACTGGAAAGATATTTACGACTATATCGCTGATTAATAACCATTTTAAAGGGGGCGTAGCTTAACGGTTAAAGCAGCCGACTCATAATCGGTTGAGTGTGGGTTCGATTCCCTCCGCCCCTACTTAAAGATCATAAATAAGTTATAAGAAATCCTCATGACTCTGAAATGAAAGGCTACAAACAAATCCACCTAATAGCGAGAGACCGAAGTTTTAAATATGAGCCTATAGAAAATATACCAGAATTCTATGACCAGAAAGAAGCTCTGAAATATTGGAAGTACAATGGGGAACGTATCATGGATTCTAATTTCTATGGAGATCCCATCGTCATAATTAGAAGGGAAATCCACACAGTTCTCGAAAAAGAACTTGGGTAATAAAGGAAACCCAATTCGATCTGCCCTAACCAATTGGCATTCAACGCGTTGACTTTCAAATATGCACGAGTTCCTCTAACGTATTGGTAATCAAAGCGTTAACCGTAAAGCAATGGTAATCAATACATTAAGACCATTTCGCTCAAAAACGCTGAAATCCCACGAAAAAACTTAAAAATAGTTTACTGAGTAACGCGTTCAAAACCAATCACTTAGATAAACCACGCGTAAATCGTGAAAATACTTCTAAAACGATCATGTACATTTGGTCAGGGGTGTGGTATTATATAACCATGATCAAGCTAGAAGCTACTAAAGTCCAAGAAAATTTCTTAGACACCCTAATCCCAATGAAAATCGAGACTATCGAGATCTTGAGTGCGCATGACACACTTAAGGAAGCTGTTGAAGCAGCCTCGTTAGACCTCTCATCTCCTGCTCCTCCATGGGCTCATATCTCTGCTAGAAAGAGCATGGCTCGAATCGACCAAGATATTGAGCGTGCCTTTGTGTGCGGAGACGGAACGATCCGCTATATCTTTAAGTGTGATATTACGCTCCTCAACAAGTTTGAGCCGTTCTTCAGCATTGTTAGTAACTCTCCCTTTCAGCTAGTTACGCTCAAAGAGGACGATATGGAAATCATGATTTCTCATCAAAATTGGCCAAAGTGTAAGGCTACCCGAAAGTATGCAGCCAAGCTTAATTTAATCCTCACCTCTGACTAAGAGCGGAATACCTCGCCAATCGCCCGAACCCTTAAAACGGTTCGGGCTTTCTGGGTGAATATTATGAAAAATACTACTAGTACTGAAGACCGCGCCAGCTACACCAAGGACGAAATGACCCTTCAGAGCCATACTAATACGGGCCATTCAGTCTTCGAAAATCTCGAAGCTACACACGTTGCCATCTTTGAAGCTGAGGACTCACTTAAGAGTAACTTTAAGAATCTCACTGGTTGGCACATTATAGAGGGCATGCCCGGTATGACAAGCTCGCGGATCCTGCATGAGCTTGTTGGATAACAACCAAACCTTGCCAATCGCCTGAGCCTTACCAGCTTGGGCTTTATGGGTGAATATGGAAAGCATAACTGAAAAAAGATTTGGAAAATACAACGTGACTCTCGAGCTATTCGAAGAGGGTGATGACCAAAGGTCGTACTGCGATATCATAAACCCTAAGACTGGAGCGTGTGGTTCTATCGCTCTAGCAGAAGATGGAGGTTTTATCGAAACTCAATGTGGTACAGAGGAACTAATTTCAAACACTCTCATCAATAAAATCAGAACTTGGGCCCTGAAACATGGCTATTAATTATGGCAAGCAGTAGTAAAGGAAAGGGATGGGTAAAAACCGTCGAATGGTGTAAACACTTAAGACCGTTTGGAAAACGCCGACAGAATAAAAGGGTCCGGAAGGATGGCAAAAAACAGATCAAAACAGATGAGCAATAAAGAGAATAATAATAGCCCAATTTTAATAGGCAGACGCTCCGGGAACATCGAATTTAGATATTCAAATACTAATGATCGATACGAGCTCGTAGAATGGCATCACCGTAAAATCGGAGCAGTTCTCAACTATTGCCTCACAATCGCATCATTTGAAAAGTCCTCGGAAGGTTATGATATGGCGACAGTCGGTGAGAGGTACCAGAGGTCTCTAGAGGATAATCACGCAGTAGTAATCGCGTTAACTAAGTACGCCTTTGCCACATTGAGCGCTCGATTTTCATTAGACGAAGCAGAACGCGAAGATCCTCTTAGGTTTGGGGAGGAATATAATATAGAAGATTTTAATTAATATGGAACCGAAAGAAAGAAAAGCTGCCTTTGACGCAGTAGAAGAGCCTAAGCCCACTTGGGAGACGTTCAAGAGGATGTTGGGGCATGCTGATAATGATGTCGATAAGGTCATCAAGAAATGGCGGAAACGATCTGTAGCTGGCAATCCTGCCTTACGAGATGACACAATCACATTTACACGATGAGCAACACTAAATCCACCGCGGACATCACCCGTGAATTCGCAGATGTGAACATTTATCACGGAGCTTTTGAATCAGACGATCCCGAGAAGGTACGCTTTAATTACACCTCGCGAGGCTTTTTTAGCGATAGCACTATTCTAAATAGAGCCTTCGAGATGTTCAATGGAGATCCTGGGTATCTTGAGAAAACCGATTTGTACATTGCAAAGAGGTATCGATTCGCACAACTCAGATCTCTCTCGGTTGGTGACATCGTCGAGATCGATGGTAGTAAATACCGCTGCGGGCCAGTCGGCTGGAGCGGTAAATTGCCTCAAACCTCTGAGAAATAATATGAAAGACCAAATGATAATCCGCGCTCAAGCTAGAGAATGGTGTGGTGATGAAGACCACGTCATCGGCCGATACAAGCTCAAGGGCCGCCGCGACTACTTTATTACACTTGATCACAGTATTGCGCGATACAACGTTGCAGAAGTCCGTACAGCTTTTAATGAAATCTATGATCAAGAAGGCATGAATTACCGCGCTGAGTTTGTATCTATGGAGCTCTACAATGAGCCTGACCAGATTAAAGACATTGATTCTATGTTGAATCTTATCAATGTGCATATCGATAAGAATCTTAAAGTCGAAGAGCAATATGAGTTCTCTCTAGAATATTAGTATGAAGATCCTATCGAAACATAAAGACTATTACGATTACCTCACGGGCATACATGGTGTTGACCCAGTGCTATACTATGACCGTAGAGTGTTGCCTTCACTTGATCTTTCTGCTACGATGGTGTCAGAGGATATCTTGTACAGAACACCGATCTATGTAAACAATAAATATTACACTGTTTACAAATACAATTCGAAATATTACCACACACCCGAAGAGCTCTTTAACCTTTTCGTCATCTTTAGGAAGAAAGGCGAAACTAGTCTGTCTGTCGTGGGTGAATCTATAATTCGCTATCATACTAAAATCCATGCAGATATGTGGTCGACCACCCATAGGCAAGGAAAGCCATTCTCTATGAAAAAAGAGGTAGATTGGTTACGAATGCGCTCTAAGGAACACTGGGCTGAAAAGAACGATAGACCAACAACTCTTAACATAGACCACAGGCAACCAGTTCTAGTAAACACAGCAGGAGGCCTCCGAATCCCTATTCTAGGTTCTATTGCGTTTCATAAAGTAATGAGCGCACAGACTGTGTATGAACACATCAGTGAGTTCCTAGGATGGCTGAATGACAACCCAGAAGCACCTCAAAACACCGACAATGACTCCAAAATAGTCATGGCAGGCTTTGATAAGAAAACCTCGTTTAGGCACAGAAAATAAACATGTACATCACGCGCAATTCATGGTAGAATATATCCAGAATCAAGTTAGAACCAACAAATGACCAAACCCACAAAACCCACCCCGATTGAAATCGCACAAAATATTGACTCTATTGTGAACGCTAATATTCCTCCTGAAGATGGAGCTGGCACTATTCAAAACCTCTTAAATCTCATTACAGATTTGAATGAATATGCAGGAACACTTACTGAGAGCCCCCAAACGCTTTTGCTGTAGCACGAAAAATTATGAGTAAAAAAGAAATGGATCTTGATGAAGCTTGGATGGATTCGTATGAAAAATACAAATCCGCGAAACTTGATGGCGACCAAGATAAGATGGTTGAACACTACAAAGCTTTGAACCGAATCGAAACTAAGCTGCATACAATTGCGTTCGAAGCCGAAACCAACAAAGGTTAAAATGGCACGATTAAGTGGCACGATTAGCTTTTTGGCACGATTAAGTGGCACGATTAAGAAATCACAAACATTATGAAAAAAACACTACCGGCCAAGGCAATCCTTGATTGGGCCCTCAATACAACTGATAAAACTGTAAATCTAGAAGACTGCACCACCTGACCAGGAACTAAGGCAGCTCAGTTGAGCTGCCCCAAATTGGAAATGGCTGGATATTCACAGATTTTGTACAGATCTGGATGGAATACCGACGGAGACTATCCAGTGTTCGTCAAAGACCGCGGTAGATATAAGCAAGTTGAGGAATCTTACGCCGAATTGCTTGAATCATTCGATCAAGCTTATTTTATGCCTAAAGCTCTACCAATGTGGAGATTCATTCTCCAACTAAGACGGATCGTCCAGTATGACGATAAAGCGCGCTTGATTTAATTTAGGCATGTACATTCAGCTCAATTCAGTGTAGAATATATTCAGAATCAAACAAGACGCTATGACAGAAACTAAAAACCAACGACGGCTTAATAGCCTCTATGAGAAGCTCGGAAAGATCGAGGAACGTGAATTCTACTGTATTGAAGCAGGATTACACACAAAGCTCGCTTCTATCCGATTTGAGATGGTTCCGATTAAGCAGCAAATCAATCTAATCGAAGGATGCGACATTTATCCTGAAGCTGCAGTAAACTAGAAAAAAAATATATTATGGGATTCTTTACAGAAATTGATAAGCTCGATCAAATCGAGCAGTTTGAAATAGGAAAAGTCGGAGTTAAAGACGTTAACAATCGTGAAATTCCTGGTGTTTTTTCAGTACAACGAACAGACACAGGCCAACATTTGGGTATGGTGAAGAAAAATTACCGTCCTATCCAGATGACTGAAATGCTTGACGTTATTAATACTGCTTCAAGCTCAGTAGGAAACATCCTTCACACTGGATGGGCATCATCTAAGAACGGAAGCAGGATTATTATTAGGTCAAAACTCGATGAAATCATTGACGTTGAAGGTGATAAAATCGAACCGCACTTCTATTCGATCATTGATAATAGCGGAATGGGGAGTAATAAAAGCATTCCTTCTACTCAACGGATTGTGTGTAGTAATGCTCTCCACCTTCTTGATATCCACAAAGATATGTATAGTGCCAAACACATTAGCACATTTGACGAGAAGGTTGTTTCTCTTATTGAGAAGATCAAAGCGAATGTCGACATCACGCGAAACTTCTCTGAAACCGTGAAGAAACTAAAACACGAGAAATTCACTTTCGACCAAATGGTTGACCTTGCTCAAATGCTCATCCCTCTTGAGGAAGATGAGACTAGAAACCGAGTAAATAAGCGTGACAAGCTTATAGGCCTATTCTCAAATGGAATGGGAAACGTCGCAGAAAGCAAGTGGGACGCTCTTAATGCTGTCACTGAGTTTGAAACCCATTCGGGAAAGCAAACAACTGAAAAGTTCTTGAGGTCATTCGGAAGAAACACAATGTCGCATAGAGCCCATGCTCACCTCGCGCTAATATCATGAACGCTAATTTACCGTGTCCAAAGAATCCAGAATCAGAACCTGACTGCGGATATCCAATGTGTGCCCACGCAGAGTTTTGTGAACCTAGGTTCACGATTGATGAAATTGCTGAGTACATCGCAGGTTGGACAATGGGAGCTTTTGGAGAAGTTGATGCCCTCGCTAAACAAGCAGCATCCTTAGCGCTGTCTCAACTCAGATGCGATCAAGACGGTATAGATATTGTTACCAGACTAAAAAGAGCACAATTATGAAAACACCATCAGAAATCATCTCATCGATCCGATACTACAACGAATGGAGACGCGGAACCGAAGGACACGAGCAACCTAATGCTACAGAATTGGGAGAGGATCTCGATAATATTTGCATCCTCCTTGAGACTTCTCTCGCGGCAGGTGGCGGCGTGTATGCCGCTACACTTCCGACATGGACGTGGATCGCTCCAAAATCACTCAATAAATAATATTATGAAAACAAACGAGTGGATTACAGATAGGCTGCCTAGCAAAGCAGATGCTAACGAATATGGACACATCGCCCGAGCAGATAAACGCCGCGATTGTGGGTGGTATGCCGATCACAGTGGTCAAGTTAAACTAGGCGATCCCTGGGCTCCGTGGCCAAGAATGCCACTACATGAGCAGGAGAAAGCCCTTCCAGAAATTCACACACCCCATAAAATCAAATAAAATGAAAAACGAACCAGAAACAACAACAATAAGTAGCTTCCTCTCATGGATGTTCGGCCCACCAGCACATATCCCTCAGAAGACAAGCGCTCCACTAACCGTTCAAGGAGAAGGAATCGATCCCACTGGAGCTACACCAAGCTCTGATGGGCTAAACGCATTCTTCACCGCTAATAAACGCGGCGACTTTTACATCCCAGTCGGATTCTATTGGCTCGATGCTCCTGTGAAACTGTATGAGTCTGCAACCTATACAGGCGGGGGATCAACTCCTTATCAGCCAACTGGCCACAAGCCAGGTATTACTAAACCAAGTGGCACACTATTCTTTGCTAAAGAGAGTGCAGAGTATCCATTCGAGTTAGATGCAGAAGGAGACCGGACAATGTTTGTTTCTGAAACATGGACACAGAATGACAAGCGGTGGATGCACAACTTTGCATTTACAAACTTCGGACTAGATGGTGATAAGGTAGCTGATTACGGCATTAAAATCTATCAGATGGGTGAAGTTGCTCATATCTCAGATTGCGCGATCACAGCCTTCCGTAAAGCAGGTGTACTTGCTACAGGATCACACGCTCCTTTCACTTTGCGCAATTGTACTATCAACGGCCCTGGGGCACTTGAAGCTGTTCCAAATACTATACCAAAAACGTGGGTTAATGATGATCCATACACCGGCCTACATTTCGCTAAGCATCCTACTTTTAAGGGAAGCGCAGGCGTGATCCGATTAATCGGAATCTCCGGAGATCATAATAATGGCGCTATCATTCGGATAAGTGGCGCTCACCATGTAACTTCCTTTGGTTCTAAATTTGAAAATAACGGCTTTAAGACAATCTTGTTTGATCAGCAGGGACTTGGTGGAAATATTGGTAAGGGTGGAGGTGCAGGATCGCTAACACTTATTGGTGGATACTCACAAGACTCTACGTCGCACTACAAACCTAGTGAAGAGATGATTCGTATTGAAGAAGGTGTTACTCCAATGATAACACTTCAAGGATTTGTTTACACACACGGTGATAAGATCGACAAAGCACTTTATGGATATGTTCCAGCTCTGATTCGTAACATCGAAACAGGAGAGGTAATCTCGAATTTAAATTCTATCAAGTCAATCCGAACTAACTTGTTCACGTATGGTCCTGCAGTGTCTCAGTTCCATTCTAGCTTGCAATTAGGGGTGGGTTCTAAGGTATATGGAACACTCAAGAATGGTGCTGTATCGACTATGTTAGAACTGAACACCGATCAAGTAGTAGCACTCCGCGCGGTTAACTCAGTTGGTACTGGTCTCAAAGATTCTAAAGGGAAGCTTAAGCTTAAGATTAATAATACTGGAGTCGGCTTTCACGGTGTTAAACCAGTGAAGAGAGCCACAATCACAGGAACGCGTGGATCAGCTGAAGTTCAAAGTCAAATTCTGAAATGCCTTAGCGATCTTGGTTTGGTAATTGATCAGACAACAGAATAATTTAAATTATGAAAACAACACCAAGAACGAATGCCCTTGTAGACAAGCTTGAGAGCACCCGACGAGCACGTGCTTATGACGATATGGTTGATCACTCACGCGACTTAGAGCTCGAGCTTGCAGAATCATATAAGATAATCACTAAGATGAAAAAATCGCGTGAGACTTCCACAGTACAAGAAAACAAGCTTCGGCCTCGAGGATTTTGGAGATAAGATTATGAAAACAACAACGCCAAGAACAGATAAACTAGCGAGCTACCTCGACCTCGAAGTATTAGAGCACGATGCGTATGCAGCAATAGTTAATCATGCTCTCGGCTTAGAGCGTGAGCTAGCCGAATTGAAAGAGGCTGCAGAGAAAGTCAGAGATGCTACAGGATTGCATGATTCTGAGCTGGCTCACAAAAAACTTTACGACTTACTATAGAACTATGAACCCAAAAATACAAATAATAACGCTCGGTTTCATCGGTGGTTGGTAACCAACACATTGACTTTGAAATATGCACGAGTTCCTCTAACTCGTTGGTAGTTAACGTGTTAACCGTAAAGTATTGGTGGGTAATGAGTTAGGTGAAAAGTGCTTAAAAGGCGACTAAATCACGAAAAAAAGTTAAAAATAGTTTCTAGAGTAACACGTTAACTACCAATGAGTTAGACACAAGTCACGATTTACGTGAAAATACTTCTAAAACGGTCATGTACATTTAGGTGTGGGTATGGTATTATATAATCATAATCAAGCAAGAAGCTACACTATGACTACCACCAAAACCACTACCCCCCGCACCAAGAACACATTAGCTAGGGCCATCAAGGCATTCCGTAAGAGCGATCCGACACTCATTGCTGCAGGCGTAGTAGAGAAGGCAGCAAAGCTCAAGATGGAGACTGCAAAGCTTAACCTACCTAAGCATCCTGGGAGTGGTGGCAGCACCGGCTACTATGATGAGAGAGTCTACAACACGGCCTTCACTGCTTGGCTCGATGCATGCGACGCTACTGATGCAGTGCTTGATACCTTCCTCGATACTCTATAGGAACTCTGATATAATTAGGTATGGATACGAAAGAATATAAAGAAGCTACAGCAACAAGAGCATTCCAGGAGTATGCTCCTAAATATTGTGAAGCAGTAGAAGCAGCAGCAGAAGCAAAAGATAAGATGGATTTAGCTTGTGAGGAGGATCACAAGGCATCATATGCTTCATCTCCATATGACACGGACATGAAGCTTATTCTGGCTGAAGCAGCTACCCAAGCTTGCTTCGCGTATGAAGATGCTAAGGAAGCTACTGATGCAGTGATGGATGCCTTCCTCGACACTCTATAATATGAAAAGTAATATAATAAAACAAAAGGTAAAACTATTAGGGCAAAAGTTTTTCGAATCTTGGAGTGCGTGTTCATTGATCATGGTGCAGGGAGACCTCTCAGCACTGAGTTTAAAACATTTTTTAATCGCAGCAGAGACAGGCTCTTTAACTGGTATTGCCTTTGTAGCGATAAGCTTTACTAAAATAAAAAACAAGTATGCTCCAGTTTGGCTTACAGGTGTGCTTACTGCGATTGCAGACATTTTAGTTCACCCAACCCACTTTGGTCCTCATTGGGCTGAAGCTTTGGTAACAGGAGCTTTGGCAGCTTTCTTTGCCTTCTTGTTCACTAAAATGCAAAATACAAAATGAAAATGCTAGAAATAGAAGTTAAAGAACATGTTAATGGGGAATTGTATTTTGATTTACCTGATGATCTTTTAAGCGTATTGGGTTGGGTAGAAGGCGACGAGATAAAATTTGTAGAACAAGATGGAGGATTTGTGGTCAAGAAAGTTAAGTATGAAAGCATTGAGGTCAATTTTGACGATGAAGAATTATTCACATACATGAAACACGCCCATGAACAAGGTTTGAGTTTTAATGATTGGGTTGAAAAAGCTTTAGAGAGGTTTATCAAGCATGCTGATTGATTTAATAAGATCATGAGCCAAAATATAATATTAAAAAGAGAATCTGGGAAATGGGTTATAATTTTTGGCAAGTATAAAGAAGAGTGCCTGAAAAATGTCCCGACTCACTACTTGCAATGGATTTTAGATACTATCGAAGACTTAAGTATAAAAGAATTCAATGTAATTCGCGCCACTATTGGTGGAAGAAGAGGGCAAATGTCTAAATACCAAAGAGAAAAAAAATACAAATGAATGATCCAATTAATTCCTATTGATACCTACGAAAAACTTGAGCGTGAAGCTCTCGACCTTCCTCTCAGAGATCGTTTATTGCTCGCAAGTCTATTGCTTGAGATCCTCGACAATGGCGCAGCGAATATCGAGGCCGACGAAAACAAAGAGCTTACTCTAAAAACAATTAACAATGATCAATAAATTAAATTTAAATTATAATAATAATATGGAATATAGAGAATTACCCCCGTTAGAGCTTCTTAATGGCTTTTTTAATTGTGATTTTGATTCTGGCAAGTTGACTTGGAAGGTTAGCAGTGCTAGAAATATTAAAGTCGGAGATGAAGCTGGGTGTTTAATAAAATCTGGAAAAGGAAAAGGCTATCGACAACTCCAAATAAATGGCATTTGTTATAAGGCTCATAGGATAATTTGGTATATGTATACTGGTGAAGATCCAAAGGACATGACGATTGATCATATAAATACTGACAATAATGCTCCTCTTGAGAAAATGAAGCCTAATAATGTTCAAAATTTAAGGCGAGCCACAAACGACGAAAACCTTTATAATCAGAAAAAATCTAAAAACAATACATCTGGATACAAAGGGATATCTGCGGGAAAACGATCATATAAAAATGGAAAATTTTATTTATTTTGGTTAGCAAAAATAGATGGGAAGAAGGATGGCAAGGTATTTTACCCTTTTAGAAAGTGTATAAAAAGATATGAGTGGGAGACTAGCCCACCAAAATACCTAATAAAAGCAATAGAAACGGCAAGAGAAAAATTGCATGGTGAATTCTATAGGCATGAATAAATGAAATACATATTAAAACCTGTGGTAAAATGGAAGAGAAAAACAAAAGACGGTCACCGCCTCATTCAGACATTGTAGATTATTGGGAATCTAGAGTCGATGAAGGCGATATTGGAATAGATTGGGCGGATTCGCCAGAACGTAG
>Ga0307986_10000065_pt1 | contig 67165 bp, 64 predicted proteins | sample EllFjometageno82_FD_203170 | JGI IMG/M metagenome (GOLD analysis project Ga0307986, IMG submission 203170) | Marine microbial communities from Ellis Fjord, Antarctic Ocean - #82 | ecosystem: Environmental > Aquatic > Marine > Unclassified | place: Southern Ocean | collected 2014-10-09 | reverse complement strand
GGCTCAAAAGCCTCTATAAGGTTTGGGCACATATTCAGCCGGATATGTTGGCTGTCTCTACAGAGCTCGCTCTGTCTGAACTTCTTCTTTCTGGCTGTACTACCGCGAGTGATCATCACTATTTGTTCCCAAATCAACTTGAAAATGCTATAGATATACAGGTTGAAGAGGCTCAAAAGCTCGGTATGCGCGTTGTTTTAACGAGAGGCTCTATGAGTCTTGGGGAGAAAGATGGCGGCCTTCCGCCACAATCTGTTGTTCAAACCAAAGAACAGATACTGACTGACAGTGAGCGACTCATTAAAACATACCACGACAGTCAAGAAGGCGCAATGACTCAGATTGCGTTAGCGCCTTGCTCGCCTTTCTCGGTGACTACTGACCTGATGATAGAGACTGCAAGCCTTGCGCAGCAATATGACGTTCGTTTGCATACGCACTTGGCGGAGACGATAGATGAGGAAAAATTTTGTTTAGAGAAATTTGGCTTAAGGACTGTGGACTATCTCGAGAGTGTTGGTTGGTTGTCAGATCGAACTTGGCTTGCACATGGAATACACTTTAATAAGCAAGAGATAGAAAAACTAGGCCAGAACGGCATTGGTATTTGTCACTGTCCAACTTCAAATATGATGTTGGCGTCTGGTATTTGTCACAGCCTTGAACTTGAAGAAGCTGGATCCATTATCGGTCTTGGCGTTGACGGCTCTGCCTCTAATGATGGCTCTAATATGATTGCTGAGCTCAGGCAAGCAATGTACTTGCAGCGCTTACGTTACGGCGCTTCAAAGATTACCCATCAAAAGGCCTATAGCTGGGCGACAAAAGGCTCAGCTGCGCTTTTAGGTAGGTCTGATATTGGTGAAATTGCAGTCGGAAAACAGGCAGACTTAGCTTTGTTTAAATTAGATGAACTTAGATTTTCAGGTAGTCATGACTCTTTAGCAGCGTTACTTCTGTGCGGCGCTCAAAAAGCAGATAGAGTTATGATTGCTGGTCAGTGGAAAGTTATGGATGGAAAAATTATTGGGCAAGATGAGTCTGAATTAATCAGTCGCCATAGCAATGCAGCAAAAAAATTACGCCAACTAGCTAACGCATAATTTTTTCTTAATACTATCATTGACTTGCACTATTAGTTAATTTATAATTCAAACTTGAATATTGTTACATAAATCAAGTTAGTTATGAATACACCCAGTCATGGAGGCGCTCGAAAGGGCGCTGGTCGTAAAAAAAATTCAGGTAGCTTTAAAGAAGAAACCAAAGTTATTAGGGTTCCTATAAGCCTTGTGAATTCTCTTATTCCTACGATTGAAGTTTATAAGTCTCAAGTTAAATCTAAGGTAGAAGTCTTTTTAACTAAAGACAATCCAACAGAGCTTTCGATTCCAATTTTTACCTCTCGAGTGCAGGCGGGATTCCCTTCCCCAGCAGACGATCATTTGGAGGACGCGCTTGATTTGAATACACACCTTATTCATCACAAGGAGGCTACTTTTTTTGTGAAAGCACAAGGAGATTCAATGTTAGGTGCTGGAATCCAGCAGGGCGACATACTAATCGTTGACAAGTCTTTGAGCGCTAAAAGCGGAAAGATAGTCATCGCAGTTGTTGATGGCGAGTTCACTGTTAAGCGCCTACACAAATACAAAGGAAATATAACTCTTAAAGCTGAAAATCCTGATTTTGAAGATATTAAAATTGGAGGCACTGATGAACTTATTATATGGGGCGTTGTAACCTCAGTGATACATCAGTATGAATAAACCAGTTAAGTTCGCGTTGGTTGACTGTAATAATTTTTATGCCTCTTGTGAGAGAGTTTTTGAGCCAAAGCTAGAAGGTAGGCCAATTGTTGTTCTTTCTAATAATGATGGATGCATTATCGCACGCTCTAACGAAGCCAAGGCATTGGGCATTAAGATGGGCTCTCCTTACTTTAAAGTAAGGAATTTAATTGCTAGGAATAGCGTTGCAGTAAAGTCTTCAAACTACCCTTTGTATGGAGACATGTCGTCAAGAGTGATGAAGGTTATTGGTCAGTATTCCCCTATCCAAGAGGTGTATTCTATTGACGAGAGTTTTATAGATTTAGCAGGACTTCCTCTTAATTTAATAGATCACATGCAGTCTCTAAGAGTTCGAGTTAAAAGCTGGACGGGGGTTCCGGTTTGTATTGGCATGGGCAGCACTAAAGTTTTAGCAAAGCTTGCGAACCGTATTGCTAAAAAATATTCAAAATTTAATGGCGTTTTCGATATAGACGAGCTGCCCTATGAAAGGTATTGTAAGTTGTTACAATCCGTTGAAGTAGGAGACTTATGGGGAATAGGCAGGCAGAGCGCTAAAAAGCTTAATCGCATTGGGATTCAAACTAGCTGTGATTTTTATCAGGCAGACGTTGGCGTTATTGAAACCCTTTTGGGCGTTAATGGAAAAAAGATTTATCAAGAGCTTCGTGGCAAATCGTGTATTCCTATCGAGTTGATTCCTCCAACAAGGCAGCAGATTGTCTCCTCTCGCTCTTTTGGGGTTGATTTAAGGGACTTTGATGAATTAAACCAAGCTTTAACTGCCCTTACTAGAAAGGCTGTCAATAAGCTTAATAATCACAAGCTTGCAATGACAACTATGACTGTCTTTATTTATACCAACCCCCATAAAAAAGATAAGCCCCATGCATACCTATCAAAAACTGCAGGAATGCCAATTGCTATTGAGGATGAGTCTCAAATTATTCCATTGGCATCTCAAATATTAAGACTTATCTATAAACCTGGTTATTCCTTTAATAAAGGAGGTGTGGTATTGAGCAACTTAACCAAAAACTATCGACAGCAAGATCTTTTTTCAATAAATCAAAATAGTCAATCACAAGTATTGGCCCGTAAAAAATCTGATGCTATAAAGGGTGTTAATGAAAGATTTAACGAATCAATTAAGTATGCCAGTGAGGTGGGCAATGACAGGTGGCTGCCAAGGGCTGATTTTAGATCAAACAGATACACAACAAGCTGGAGTGAATTGTTAAAAATTTAAGGCCCACAAGCAATCTTTTAAATTTTTATTAATGCAGTAATGATATATATTAGAATATAAATTGCTTTTAATAATAAGGAGAAAATAAAATGGTACGTATGTTAATGACAATTAATATTTCTAAGGGATGGGAGACTTGGTCAGAAATGGCAAAAAGCCTCGAACCTCAGATGAATGAACAAGGCGCAAAAATAATTTGGGCAGGAGCAAACCCAGATGAAACGGCGGCCTATCTGTTGGTTGAAATGAAAGATCCATCCTATGTAAAATCATTTGGTGAACGCCCTGACATTGTAGCAATAAGGGAAGAAGGGGGCGCAGACGTTGCATCAACAACCCCTTTGGCACAAATAGATAAATACTACTTAGGGTAATATTTTCCCTATAAGCGCAATAGAAATGACCTCTAAAGAGGTCATTTTTAATTTATAAAACTGTATAACTCCTGCCATTGTTTATAATAAATGTTTTTTATTAAGCTATATTCAATAATATTGTATTAGAATAAGGTTGAAATGAAGCAGCTCGCAATCATTGATGATGATCCGGAAATCCTTAAATTATTAGACCAGTATCTAATAAAAAATGGGTTTGAAGTAAAGGCCTTTTCTGATGGGGAATCTTTCTTAGCTAGTGATGAATCAAAATTTAGTCTTGTTGTTCTAGATCTTGGCCTTCCTGGAATTGATGGGCTTGAGGTATGTAGAAGATTGAGGCAAAAATCTAACGTTCCTATTATTATGCTTACTGCTGCTAGTGACGATTTAGATCGCATACTAGGGCTGGAGCTTGGCTCTGATGACTATATGGGAAAGCCATTTAACCCAAGAGAGCTACTGGCAAGAATTAAAGCTCTCCTAAGGCGATCAGAGCTAAAAGAAGAGGATGTGGATAATCACATAGTAATGAACTATGCTGCAAGAAGTGCGTTTGTTGATGGTAATGAGCTTGAGTTGACTGGAACAGAGTTTGATTTATTATGCGTCTTTCATAAGCAAATAGGGGTGGTTTTAAGCAGAGATGAAATTGGTGAACTCCTTCATGGTAGAAAGATAGACCCGTTGGATCGATCAATTGACACAATTGTTAGCAGGCTACGTCATAAATTGAGTAATCATTTTACTGGTGAAATAATTCAAAGCGTTAGGGGTAAGGGATACGTCCTACTTTTAAAAAGTTGAAAATTAAAACCTTCATGTTTGAATCATTAATGCCAAAAACAGTTGTCGCCAGAATGACTTCTGTTCTCTTTGTTGGAATTCTAGTTGCTCAACTACTGGGAACTTGGCTGTGGGTAGGACAAATTCAGTCATCTGAAAGAGAAAGGATGGTTGAGCTTTCTGAGGCTATGGGTTCTCGAATAGCTCAAACCATTGCATTTTTTGAAAAGTTACCAAAACAGTACCGGCACATAGTTCTTGATCAGTTAAGAGATATGGGTGGAACCCGTTTCTTTGTCTCAGTAAACAAACAGTTTATTAACTTAGATACAATTGAAGAGTCAGAGTTTTCTTCATTGGCTCGAGATAGCTTGCAAAAAAGCATGGCTGCCCAAATTGGAAAAATCAATTCAATGGAAATTGCCTTTGTTGATTTTGATAATTTAAAAATATTAACAGGCGACAACATGATGGTATCTCTTTCACCAACCTGGAAAAGATTCGCACTTTTGGAGCCCGGCGATAAAAGTCCATTTGTTGTGATTCAATTTCCAATTGATGAAGATGAGTGGATGTATTTAGCTGCAGTCGTCCCTAAGGGGGAGTTACTACTCGGAATTGATTGGATTAGCGCTGAGAGAGTCTTTAATCTTTCGGCGGTCTCACTTACAGTGCTCTTGTTTACCTTTTTGTTCGTTCGCTGGCTCGTCCTGCCACTAAAAATATTGGCCCATCAAGCAGATCTTTTAGGAAAAGGACGCAATCCACGCCAATTAGAGGAAAAAGGATCAAAAGAAATGGTAGCGACAATAGGAGCATTTAACTCGATGGCTAAGCGTATCCAGAAATTGATTGCTGATAGGGAGCGATCATTTGCAGCAATTTCTCATGATTTAAAAACTCCTTTAACAAGGGCTCGCTTAAGAGTAGAAAGCATTGAAGATGGCAACATTAAAGAGGACTTGATTGGCGACCTAGATTATCTTGAAACCATGGTCAAAGGAAGTCTGCAAATTATGACGGATGGCGCAGAACATGAGAACACCAGTCACGTCGACATTACAACGATGTTAGCTTCAATCTTAAAAAAAGAAGAAATCCTTGGAATGCCTATTAAGATGAATATAAAGCAAAGCATTGTAATTAAAGGACGAGCTTTAGCTGTTGAGCGGATGTTTTCTAACTTAATAAATAATGCGCTTACTTATGGCGAAGGTGTCGAAGTAACTGGACAAATAAAGAAAACAGGCGTCTTTATTCAAATTAAAGATAGAGGGCCTGGTTTGAGTGATAACGATAAAGAGAATGTGTTTAAACCGTATTACCGTCTGGAGCATAAATTAAATGATGCCCACTCTGGCCTTGGGATGGGTATCGCCCGTAATATTGCAAATATTCATGGCGGCGAGCTTGAACTTAAAGATCGCAGCGGCGGCGGACTAATTGTAGAGGTTTACTTTCCAGTCTAATGAACGAAATAAATAACCCTAACTTTAAAGATAAAGAGTTCTTGATTGGTCATATCAAATCAATTATGGGTTTTTATCATCCTCATTGCATTGATAATGAAACTGGTGGTTTTTTCCAGCACTTCAAAGATGATGGAAGTATTTATGACCTTGACACTAGGCACTTGGTAAGCAGCACTCGCTTCATTTTTAATTATTCAATGGCCGCAATGCAATTTAACAATGTTGAATATATTGATGCTGCTAAGCACGGAATTGATTATTTAAGGGAGCACCATCTCAATAAAGATACGGGTGGCTATGCCTGGATGATGAACGGCAAAGAAGTGACAGACTCAACAAATTATTGCTACGGCTTGGCATTTGTATTGCTTGCCTACTCAACTGCCTATAAGGCTGGTATTAAAGAGGCCAAGAATTATATTGAAGAGACTTTTGATTTAATGGAAAAGTATTTTTGGTCTAAAGAGCATGAGCTTTACTCTGATGAAATTAACTCGGATTGGTCGATAGTTACTAACTATCGTGGACAAAATGCCAATATGCACACCTGTGAGGCTCTTATTCAGGCATTTGAATCTACAAATGAACAGAAGTATCTAGATCGCGCACTCCTTATAGCAAAAAACATCTGCATTAGGCAGGCAGGCTTGGCTGATGGCTTAATATGGGAGCATTATGATATTAATTGGCAAATTGACTGGTCATACAACAAAGACACTCCGGATGATTTATTTCGTCCATGGGGGTTTCAAGTTGGCCACCTAACTGAGTGGTCAAAATTATTAATTATTCTTGAAAGACATTCTAAAGAAGATTGGCTTTTATCAAGAGCTCAAGAGTTGTTTGATGATGCTATTGAAATGGGCTGGGATGAAAAGTCAGGAGGGCTTTTTTACGGTGTTGCGCCGAATGGTGATGTTTGTGATAACGATAAATATTTCTGGGTTCAGGCGGAGTCTCTTGCTGCAGCGGCAGTTTTGGCTCATCGAACGGGCGATGAATACTATTGGGATTGGTATGAGGGTATTTGGGAATATAGCTGGAAGCATATGGTTGACCATAAATACGGGGCTTGGTTTAGAATTTTAGACTCCAAAAATATGAAATATGACAACCTTAAAAGTCCTGCAGGCAAAGTTGATTACCATACTATGGGCGCCTGCTATGAGGTCCTAAATCTGGGTTAGTTTAAAATTAACTTAAACGACCAATTAATGCCGAGCAACTGAATGGTTAATTGTAGATAGATTGTGGAACCTAGTTTAAAATAGCAATAATTTTTTAGAATTTTTTTTATGAAAACTAGTCAAATTGTGAGTCCTGAAAGCATTATTAGCCAGTGGGCTGAGTATTTTAATAATGGAAATTTAAAAGGTATTTTGAGTATGTATCATAAAGATAGTACGCTTTTACCTACTTTTATCCCAAGATTATTATCGACTCAAGAGCAAATAAAAGGTTATTTTGAACTAGCTATAAAAGGCCAAGCCTCAGTCGAAGTCGATATTAATAAAACTATAAAAAAAGAGTTACCAGGAAGTGTTTACTTGCTAACTGGAAGCTATGTTTTTAACTTGAAAAGTAAGGGCGATAAAAAATACATCTCCTGGTATAGTTTTTTAATTGATTTGTCATGTGACTCACCAATTAGGCATCACCATTCTTCTAGGGTACCATTTGAGTTCGACATAAGTAAATAACTCTTTAACAATAAACTTATTCATGAAAGTTAAACCCAGATTCATAGTCAGGATGACTTTTCTCCAATAGATTCTTCCGCTTGTCGTTTCGCTTCAATTTGTCATATTTTGTAACAAATCAACACATTGCGATACAAAGTCAGTAATAAACTAATTCGTAATTCTGCTCAATGATGGGCGGAGTTAATATTATTTCAATGGAGAAAAATATGAAGAATACAATATCTACGCTAGCAGCCACAGCGCTTCTAGCAAGTTCGGCTGCAGTAAGTGCTGCAGAAGTTGAGGTATTACACTGGTGGACAAGTGGTGGTGAAGCTGCAAGTGTAAATTATCTAAAAGAAAAACTAAGTGGAGCTGGAGTTGGTTGGACTGACTTCGCTGTTGCTGGTGGTGGTGGTGAAAATGCGATGACTGTTTTAAAGTCTAGAGCTATTTCTGGTAACCCTCCAACTGCTGCTCAAATTAAAGGTCCATCAATCCAAGAATGGGGCGATTTAGGATTTTTAGCTGACATTGATGGCGTTGCACAAGCAAATGACTGGGACAATTTATTGCCTGCAGTTGTTTCTGATGTAATGAAGCACAACGGTAAATATGTTGCTGCTCCAGTAAACGTTCACCGTGTAAATTGGATGTGGTCTAATCCTGAAGTCTATGCTTACGCAGGTGCTACTATTCCAACAACTTGGGATGACTTCATGGTTCAAGCGAAAAAACTTCAAAATGCTGGCTTTATCGCTTTAGCACATGGTGGACAGCCATGGCAGGACGCAACTGTATTTGAAGCAGTTGTTCTTGGTGTTGGTGGTGCTGATTACTATAACAAGGCTTTTGTTGATCTAGATATGGACGCTTTAGACAGTGCTACAACTTTAAAAGTCTTCGAAACTTTCGGAAACTTACGTCAATTTGTTGATGCAAACTCACCAGGACGTGACTGGAACGTTGCGACTTCAATGGTAATTGAAGGTAAAGCGGGCAGTCAAATAATGGGTGACTGGGCTAAAGGCGAATTTAAAGTAGCTGGTAAGAGCGTTGGAACTGACTATGTATGTACTGCGGCTCCAGGAACTTCAGGTGCTCATACGTTTAACATAGACTCATTTGCATTTTTTGCGCAATCAGATGCAGCAAGCACTGAAGCTCAAAACATAATGGCAGCTGAAATTTTAGGTACTGATTTCCAAACAGTATTTAATCTAAACAAGGGATCTATTCCTGCACGTTTAGGCGTTTCAAGAGCTGAATTCGATACGTGTGCTCATGATTCAATGGACGCATTTGTTTCAGCTTCTGCTAGTGGATCTCTAGTACCAAGTTTTGCTCACGGTATGGCGATGTCTTCAGCAGTAGGTGGTGCGGTAACAGACTCTGCAACAAACTTCTTCAACTCTGATCAGAGTGCTGCGGATGGTGTTGCTCAGCTAGTTGCTTCAATCAAGGCTGCAATGTAAAAGTTGTTAGTTTTCTAAATTAATACCAAAAGTTTTGATTCGTCTCCTTACTTTTGGTTGAAGTTTAGATTAGGGGCGCCTAAATTAGGCGCCCCATTTTTTTAATTAAATAATATAATAACTCATTGTGCTAAATTTTCTAGAAAAAAACCTACCAAAAATTGTATTAGCACCAACTACGATTGTAATGGTTATTTGTATGTATGGCTTCATTGTCTGGACTGGTTTACTGTCGTTAACCAAAAGCAGAATGATGCCTCAATGGGACTTTGTTGGTCTCGATCAATATCGACGTTTATTTGCTAACCCTCGATGGGACGTAGCAGTTGACAATCTTTTTATCTTTCTAATTTTATTTATTGTTATTGCATTAGTTTTAGGCTTGCTCTTAGCAATTTTCCTTGATCAAAAAATTCGGGTCGAAGGAGCAATAAGAACAATTTATTTATACCCAATGGCGATCTCTTTTATTGTCACAGGTACGGCATGGAAATGGATCCTTAACCCCGGCTTAGGAATTGAAAAGCTAATGAATGATTGGGGCTTTGTAGGGTTTGAATTTCGCTGGCTTGTTGAACAAGATATGGCAATTTATACCATTGTTATTGCAGCTGTATGGCAATCAAGTGGCTTTGTAATGGCACTTTTCTTGGCAGGGCTTCGTGGAGTAGATGAAAACCTAACTAAGGCCGCTAAAATCGACGGCGCATCAACCATTCAGCTTTATTGGCATGTTATATTGCCTCTAATGAGGCCAGTTTTTTTTAGTGCTATTGTTATTCTTACTCATATAGCTATCAAGAGTTTTGATCTAGTTCAGGCGCTGACTGGAGGTGGCCCAGGATATGCCTCTGATTTACCAGCTAATTTTATGTACACATTTACCTTCAATAGGGCGCAAATTGGTCTTGGCGCTTCAAGTGCTATGATTATGTTGTTTGGCGTGTTGGCCATTTTAATTCCTTATTTGTATTCTGAATTACGAGAGAAAAAATCATGAGTAGCCTTAAGCTGACAAAATATAATATTGGTCGCATATTTATTTATTCGATACTGATTTTCTTTGCGTTTATATATCTAGCGCCTTTGTACGTCATGTTTACAACATCTCTTAAGGATATTGAAGAAATTCGAAGTGGAAATTTGATGGCGCTTCCTATCGATCCAACCTTTTATGCCTGGAAAAAGGCCTGGTCATCAGCTTGCACTGGAAGTGATTGCAGAGGCTTAGCACCATATTTTTGGAACAGTGTTCGCATTGTTTTTCCAGCAGTCATAATATCAACAATTGTTGGTGCATTTAATGGCTATTCTTTAGCTAAATGGAAATTTAAAGGTAGCGAGTTTTTGTTTGGAGCACTATTGTTTGGTTGTTTTATTCCATTCCAAGTTATTCTACTACCAATGGCAAAGTTGTTAGGAATGTTAGGCTTAGCAAACACAGTGACAGGCTTAGTACTAGTCCATGTTATATATGGAGTCGCTTTTACAACACTTTTTTTCCGTAACTATTATGTCGGAATACCAACAGAGCTAGTAAGGGCGGCAAAACTTGATGGTGCGGGATTTTTTGCAATTTTTAGGCATATTTTTATTCCTTTGTCTACCCCAATATTTGTAGTAACAATAATATGGCAGTTCACTCAAATATGGAATGATTTTTTATTCGGAGTTGTGTATTCAGGCTCTGGAACGCAGCCAATTACTGTAGCGCTAAACAACCTAGTGAATACGTCAGTTGGTGGCAAAGAATATAACGTGGATATGGCTGCAGCTATTATTGCTGCGCTCCCAACTCTAGCTGTGTATGTTATTGCAGGTAAATATTTTGTTCGTGGCCTTACTGCAGGCGCAGTAAAGGGATAAATAGTAAATTTATAGATTAAATGTGTCATCTTAAATATAGAAAATTAAAATAAATAATAAAAACAGGATAACAAAATGGGAAGCATAAGTCTTAATGGAATTAATAAATCATTTGGTTCAACCGAAGTACTAAAAAATATAAATCTTGATATTAAAGATGGTGAGTTTTTAATTCTTATTGGTCCTTCAGGTTGCGGAAAATCTACGCTAATGAACTTGATTGCTGGGCTTGAAGATTTAAATAGCGGTGAGATTATCATTGATGGAAAAAATGTTTCTGAAGAGTCTCCAAAAGATAGAGACATTGCCATGGTGTTTCAATCTTATGCCTTGTATCCAACAATGAGTGTTGCAAGAAATATTTGCTTTGGCTTGGAAATGAATAAGGTACCAAAAGATGAACAGGCATCTATTCTTAAAAGGGTGTCTGAACTTCTGCAAATTGATCACTTGCTAGACAGAAAGCCAGGACAACTTTCAGGTGGTCAGCGCCAAAGAGTAGCAATGGGAAGGGCGCTCGCTCGCTCACCAAAAGTTTTTCTTTTTGACGAGCCCTTGTCAAATTTAGATGCAAAACTGCGAGTTGAAATGCGCACTGAAATTAAAAAATTACACAAACGCATTGGAACAACTATAGTCTATGTAACTCACGACCAAATTGAAGCAATGACTTTAGCAGACCGTATAGCAGTCCTTAAGGATGGAGAGTTGCAACAGATAGGCACTCCCTATGAAATATATAATGATCCAGTAAGTCATTTTGTTGCTGATTTTATGGGTTCACCTGGAATGAATTTCATTGAATGTATTGTTAAAGAGCAAAACTTGGTAATTGAGAGTGGAGGACAAAAATATGAATTAATAATCCCATGTACTGAGGCTCTAATTAAATCAAATTTAGATGTTGTTTTGTTGGGGATTCGACCAGAGATGCTTACTGAAATACAGCCTTCGGCTGCTGATAATTCATTTGTTCAAAAAATTAAATTTGATGTTGAAGTTATTGAGCCTATGGGCGCAGATACTGTAGCGATAGGTCAATGGAATGAAAATGAGGTTATGGCAAGATTAAGTCCGGAATCTGGAAACTCTGCGGGTAAGGGATTTGAACTTCAAGTAGATACCAGTAAGGCCATATTATTTGACCCTAACTCAGGTTTAAGAATACGATAAAGTCGATTATAATTCCAGTATGGCTGAAACCCTTACAAAAGCTGGATTAGCGATACCCTTAATAGGTCTTGGCACTTGGGACCTTGATCAAAAGAAATGCTCAAGAGTTGTATCAGAAGCGTTAGATCTTGGTTATCGCCACATTGACGCTGCAGCAATGTATGAAAATGAATCTCAGGTTGGTGCTGGAATAATTGACTCCAAAATTGATAGAGAAGAGTTATTTTTAACAACAAAAATTAATACCATAAGCTGGACTCCTTCAGGAGGGTCGGGACCTCTGTTACAAAATAAAAGTATTATTCAATCCTTTGAAAAGAGTCTTTTAAATTTGAAGACTGATTATGTTGATTTGTTACTAATACATTGGCCGAGGTTTGAAACTAACTTAGCTGACATGCTTGAGATAATGTATGAAATTAAAGACAGTCAAAAAGCTAAAGAAATTGGTGTTGCAAACTTCAATTCTAATTTATTAAAAGAATGTGTAAATTTCGGCTTCAATGACCTCTTTTGCAATCAGATAGAGTATCACCCATTTCTTTCACAATCTAAACTTCTTACTACAATGAAGAGCTTAGATGTTATTCCAGTAGCTTATTGCCCAATATGCCGGGGAGATGTTGCGAAAGATGATGTAATTATCAATTTATCGGATAAATATAATAAAACACCTGCACAAATTGCATTAAGATGGATTATTCAGCAAAATGCTGTTGCAATTCCGAAGACTGCCAATTCAGATAGATTAAAAGAGAATATCGACGTTTATGACTTTCATATTGCTGAAAGCGATATGGACAAAATATATAATTTAGCAAGAAATCAAAGACTTGTTCCAAATCTTGAGCCAAATGAATTGGTTTATCCTTGGGATTAGACTTAATCCTTTAAATTTCTGACACTCTCTCTGTTAATTAGTTTAATTGGAAAATCATAATTAACTTCTAGGTCTAAGTTATAGCATAGATTTAATAGACGTCTAGTTGCAGAGATAGCCATTTTCTGAAAAGGCATCTGAATAGTACTTAATGGAGGCAAGGTATAGGATGCGATATTCATATCATCGTATCCCATAATTGAAATATCATTTGGCACATTAAATCCTTTCTTTGTAAGAGCTGAAATCGCTGCCATCGCAGATTGATCATTTCCGCAAAAAATAGCAGTAAAGGGAGTTTTTTGATTTAATAAATGTAGCGCGCCTTCATAGCCCTTGCGGAAAGTGTAATTTCCTTCAAAAATTAAAGTGTTTGGGATGTCAATATTATTGTCATTAAGGGCGTCTAAAAATCCTAGTTGCCTCAGATTTCCATCATCAGTATCAAGCCAACCAGTAATGCATGCAATTTTTGTATGGCCATTATCAATTAAATTTTTAGCTGCAAGATAACCTGCCTGATAATGGTCAAAAGTAAAGCATTTATTTGGTAGAAGGTCAATTTTATTATTTAGTAGGACAATATTAGGGTGATCATTTTCAATTTGAATAATCTCAAGATCTGGAATATCAGATCCCCATATGATTAATCCATCACAACCGCTTCTAAAAATATTTTCAATAGATTTTCTGTGTGTTGTTCGAGGGCTATTATGAGTATTGTTTTTCGTAGATTTTTTATCACCATCAGTAACAATTATTTTGATATTAAATGGCTCAAGCTCGTGTTCAATTTTTATAAGAGTTTTCCTGTCAAGCTCACCAGAAGTTTCAGTGCCCCAGATACCAATTGTGTTGTATTTTTTTGAGGATAATGCGCGAGCTGAGCTGTTGGGCGTAAAGTTAAGTGCGGCCATCGCATCATTAACTTTTGCGAGGGTTTTTTGAGAAACAGATCCATTGTCAGACAACACTCTGGAAACAGTTCCAATTCCAACACCTGCTAACTTTGCTACATCTCTAATTGTTGACATAAATTTTTTTGTTCATGAATAAATGTTATTTTATAGGGTTTATTTTAGCTATATCTTAAATTTAATTTTGATATTAAACATTACAATTTGACATACTTTGACACATAAGTGATTTATTTATTTATTTATAATTGGAACCGGTTCCATTAGTTATTGTCTTCTGGAACAATTTTTGTATTTTAATTAAAATTAGGAGAGAGACTATGAGAAAAATGATAAAAAGGTCAGCTCTTGTTGCAACTGCGCTTATAACAGGTGTGGTCAATGTAGCATCAGCAACTGAACTAGAAGTTACACACTGGTGGACATCTGGTGGAGAGGCAAATGCCGTTGCAGAGCTTGCTAAAGCTTTCGATGCGACTGGTAACAAATGGGTTGATGGTGCGATTGCCGGTTCAGGCGGTGTTGCAAGACCTATTATTATCAGTAGAATCATTGGTGGTGAGCCAATGGGAGCTACTCAACTTAACCATGGACGTCAAGCTGAAGAATTAATTGAAGCTGGCCTACTTTTGGATTTAACTGATGTTGCTTCAGAAAACAACTGGAGAAATGTTATCTATCCAAGCAATCTACTAGACGCATGTACTGTTGATGGTCGTGTTTATTGTGCGCCTGTGAACATTCACTCAGCTCAATGGTTGTGGCTAAGTCATGAAGCTTATGAAAGTTCTGGTGTAGCTGTTCCATCAAACTGGGATGAGTTTGTTGCTGCGGGTCCTGCACTTCGTGCTAACGGAATCGTTCCTTTGGCCCAAGGTCAGCAGGGATGGCAAACTGGCCTAACTTTTGGTGTATTAGCTACAGCACTAGTTAGTGAAGATGCTTGGTACGCAGTTAATCGTGATAAAGACGCTACAGTTGCGGGTGGTTCTGAATACGCTCGTGTATGGAAGGCTTTTGATGATGCCCGTAAAATGGCTATTGGATCAAACGTTGGTGACTGGAATATGGCTACTAATCTAGTAATAACTGGTAAAGCAGGTGGTCAAATTCATGGAGACTGGGCGCAAGGTGAGTTTAGCGTAGCTGGCTCTGTTGCTGGAACTGATTATTCATGTCTTCCTGGTTTAGGAAATCGTGAAATACTGGACACTGGTGGAGACGCTTTTTACTTCCCAGTTCAGGATGATGCGGATGTCGAAGCAGCTCAAAAAGAGCTTGCTGCACTTCTTGTATCTCCAGCAGTTCAAGTCGCTTTTAACTTGAAAAAAGGTTCATTGCCAATCCGTGGTGACATCGATATGTCAACTGCGAATGATTGTATGCAGAAAGGTTTGAAGATTCTTGCAGGTGGAAATGTTCTTCCTTCAGGCGATATTCTTCTTTCACCCGATACAAGCAATCAGATTAATGAACTGATGACAACATTTTGGAGTGATTTGTATATGAGTGCTGAGGATGCTCAAGCTAAATATGCTAAGATCATTGCAAGTGCTGACTAAGCATTAAATAAAAAAAGCTGCCGAGCTTAACTAGGGGCTCGGCAGTTCTTTATTTGGTAACCCTAGTTTCTAATAATTTTTTTTAACCATTTTCGTGTAAATTATATTAATACCTATGCTTACAAAAGTTCATCCTGAAAGATTATTTATTGGTTCAATTATGTTGGCCTTTGCATTATTAATCATGACTACTGTTGGTATTAAGCCTCAATTGCTTCAAAATCTTCAGTTTCTAATATTACTTGCATCCCTCCTTTTAGTAATTTGGGTTGGTTTTAAAGCAGGTAAATTCGAAATTATTACGAATCGACTCCGCAACCGAGCGGTGGGTTGGCTTATTGCAGCAACATTCTCAACGGCGCTTTGGTCATTTGCTCAAAAAAGCACTCAGTTAGTATTTCCAGCTCTTAAGGAGTTTAGAAAGATTTGGAATACGTTTGAGCCTTTTGCTTTGTTTGCGACAGTTGTATTTATTTTATTTGCCTTGATATTGTTTATCGTTGGATCCAGGGATTCTAAATTAGAGCGCCCAGGATTTATTGAGCGCTCCCTTGTTCATAATTTGTCTAGCAAAATTGCAGCATTACCTATGGTGTTTACTGCTGTTGGTGTTTTTGTTATAGCAACCTTGTGGACGGTTTATCATTCGTTTACAAATAGCCGCATGCTTCCAAAAAGTGAATTTATTGGACTTGCACAGTATGAACGCCTGTGGAACTCTGATCGCTGGTATATGTCTATAGAGAATTTAGCTATTTATGGAGCTTGCTCTTTAGTTTTTTCTCTATTAATTGGATTTATGTTGGCGGCTTTATTGGATCAAAAAACAAGATTTGAAAATACTTTCAGAACTATATTTTTATACCCTTTTGCCCTTAGTTTTATTGTTACAGGGTTAGTGTGGCAATGGATTTTAAACCCAGATTATGGTGTTCAAAAAATTGTTCGATCGATAGGGTTTGATTCATTTGTATTTAATCCACTTTACAATATGGATATTGTTATCTATGGAATTCTAGCAGCAGGGCTTTGGCAGGGGACAGGTTTTATCATGTGCCTAATGTTGGCCGGTCTTCGCGGTATTGATCAAGAAATATGGAAGGCTGCAAGAATTGATGGTATTCCAATGTGGAAAACTTATATTCAAATTGTCATTCCAATGATGCGACCAGTTTTTATTACAACACTTGTTATCATTGCTGCTGGAATTATTAAGGTATACGACTTGGTTGTTGCGCAGACTTCAGGTGGTCCAGGAATTTCTTCAGAGGTCCCCGCAAAATATGTATACGACTACATGTTTGGCGCACAAAATCTAGCTCAAGGCTTTGCTGCCTCAACAATGATGTTAGTTTCTGTTTTAATTGTACTAATTCCATTTACTTATTTGGAATTTGGGAGGCGTAAAAATGCCTAATTCTTTAGATATGAAAACCACAAATGGTCCTAGAGGACCAAAACCACGTAAGATTCTAAGTCGAAGAAATATTATTCTTTATGGGACGCTTATATTTGTTGCCATATATTACTTAGTTCCACTCTATGTGATGATTGTTACTTCATTAAAAGGGATGCCAGAAATTCGTCTAGGAAATATCTTTTCACCGCCAATTGAGGTTACTTTTGAGCCCTGGGTAAAGGCATGGGCACAGGCTTGTACTGGACTTAATTGTGATGGACTATCTAGAGGTTTTTGGAATTCGGTAAAAATAACCATTCCTTCAGTTTTTGTATCAATAGTGATCGCATCAATTAATGGTTACGCTTTGGCAAACTGGCGCTTTAAGGGGGCCAATCTATTTTTTACAATCTTGATATTTGGCGCATTTATTCCATATCAGATCATGATATATCCACTTGTAATACTGCTGCGTGATTTGGGGCTTTATACAAAATTACCTGGCTTAATTCTTATTCATACTATTTTTGGAATGCCTATTTTAACGCTATTATTTCGTAATTATTTCACGACCATCCCAGAAGAGCTTTTTAAAGCAGCTAGGGTTGATGGGGCTGGGTTTTGGGGGATATACTTCCGAGTAATGATGCCGATGTCGCTGCCAATATTTGCCGTTGCTATTGTTTTGCAGGTTACGGGTATTTGGAATGATTTTCTGTTTGGTGTGATCTACACAAAACCAGAAAATTATCCAATGACTGTTCAGCTAAATAATATTGTGAACTCAGTTCAAGGGGTTAAAGAATATAACGTAAATATGGCCGCTACCTTGTTGACGGGACTGGTACCTTTGGCTATCTACTTTATTTCAGGAAAGCTCTTCGTGCGCGGTATTGCTGCAGGCGCCGTTAAAGGCTAAAAAAAGGATAATTAAAAAAATGAATAGCATAGAAATTAAAAACCTTTCGCTAAATTTTGGTGATGTTAAAGTACTTAAAGACCTTAATTTAACGATTGAAAAAGGAGAGTTTTTAGTTCTCTTAGGCGCCTCAGGTTGCGGCAAATCAACGTTGTTGAACTGTATTGCCGGTCTGCTGGATGTTACGGATGGTCAGATTTTTATCAATGAGCAAAATGTTACCTGGCTTGAGCCAGCGCAGAGGGGAATTGGGATGGTATTCCAGTCCTATGCACTTTATCCACAGATGACGGTTGAAGGCAATCTTTCGTTTAGTTTAAAAAATGCAAAACTTGCTAAAGATGAGATCAATAGACGAGTCAAGAATGCTTCAGAGATCCTTCAAATTGAAGATCTTTTAAAGCGGAAACCTGCAGCACTTTCCGGTGGCCAGCGTCAGCGCGTTGCAATTGGCCGAGCTTTAGTAAGAGACGTTGACGTATTCTTATTTGATGAACCTTTGTCTAACCTTGATGCTAAGTTAAGAACAGAGCTAAGAGTTGAGATTAAAAGGCTTCATCACAAGTTAAACAATACGATGATTTATGTAACTCATGATCAAATTGAAGCAATGACACTGGCAAATCGTATAGCAATTATGAGAGACGGCTTAATATTACAATTGGATGACCCAAAAAATATTTATAATTTTCCTATTAATAAATATGTTGCAGAGTTTATTGGCTCTCCAGGAATGAATTTCCTTCAAGGACATATTAATAATAAAGACAATGTAAGCTTTCAAATTGACGATACTTTGTTTGAATTAAATGGCTATAACTTTCAAACAGTCGTTGAGGACAAAAGACCTGTATGGCTTGGAGTAAGGCCTGAAAATATAGTAGTGAATGACGGCAATAAAAGTCTGCCCGTTAATTTTGATGTAGTTGTTGAGGTTATAGAGCCTATGGGCGCTGATACACTTGTTTGGTCACATTTTAATGGTCATGAATTTCGATTTACTGTTGATGGGAATAAAGTTATTAATATAGGCGAAAAAATTAACTTAGGTTTCGATCCTCTTCACATTTCTATCTTTGACTTTGAGAGCGAAGATAGGCTGTAAATAATTTTTTAATATTATATAGGTTGATATTTATGTATAAATTTCCTAAAGATTCGCAATTAAATGACCCTAAATTCCTTTTTGGTGTTGCAACTGCATCTTATCAAATTGAAGGCGCAACAAACGTTGACGAGCGATGCCCTTCAATTTGGGATACTTTTTGCGCCACACCAGGTAAAGTTTATAAGCAACATAATGGCGATGTTGCTTGCAATCATTACAACTTATATCAGCAAGATGTTGACCTAATTTCATCCTTAGAAGTTGATGCTTATAGACTTTCAATTGCATGGCCTCGTATTATAAAACTTGATGGAAGTGTTAACCAAAAAGGGCTTGACTTTTATGATAGGTTAATCAGCGCCTTAGAAGAAAAAAATATTAAAATAATGGCTACTCTTTATCATTGGGATTTACCTCAATATTTAGAGGATGAGGGTGGCTGGTTAAACAGAGAGACATCTACTAAATTTGCTGAGTATGTGGAGGTTGTTAGCTCCTATTTTGGCGATAGAATTGATTTTTATGCTACTTTGAATGAGCCATGGTGTAGCGCTTATCATGGTTATCGTTATGGAATCCATGCTCCAGGTATTGTAGGTGATAAATCTGGTTTTTTGGCTTGCCATAATTTGCTGTTGGCTCATGGCTTGGCTATGCCAATATTAAGAAAAAATGCCGCAAACTCTAAGCACGGAATAGTATTAAACTTTACTCCTAATTATCCTGTCGATGATTCTGCTATTGAGGCTGCAAAGTTTGCAGATGATGAGCATTCCCATTGGTTTATTAAGCCAATTATGGAAGGTAAATATCCTGAATCTGTCTTCCAATATTTTATTGATGTAATGCCGACTATTGAAGACGATGATATGGCTATTATTAGTGAAGAAATTGACTTCTTAGGTGTAAATTTTTACTCTCGAAGTATGGTTGAGAGCAGCAGACAAGGAAAAGTTTCCGATACTATTTTGAAAAAACTTGAGCGTGCAGAGGCTCGCATTCAAGAGTTCAATGATGTTTCTGTCGAGGACACTAAGGCAGAGCAGCTGCAAAAGCTAATGAATCAAAAAAATTCTCACTATATGAGTGTTGATTTAGAAGAGGTAGAGCGAACTCATATTGGCTGGGAAGTCCATCCAGATGCGCTTCTGAAATTGTTAACGGATCTTCATGAAACATACAACTTGCCACCGATTTATATTACTGAAAATGGAGCTGCAGTAGATGACCACTTAATTGATGGGGTGGTTGATGATGAGCAGCGTTATCGTTATTACCAAAATCACTTGTCTATGGTCGATCAAGCAATTAACAAAGGAGTTGATATTAGAGGTTATTTTGCATGGAGCCTTATGGATAACTTTGAGTGGGCAGAGGGCTACAAAATGCGCTTTGGTATTGTGTATGTTGACTATGAAACCCAGAAAAGAACGCTTAAGCGAAGCGCTATTAAGTTCCAGGAGTTTTTAAAGGCACGAAAACAAGGATTATTAGCTTAGCAATTAACTAAAGACTGCTTATAAATGCAAGCTTAAAGGTAATATATTGTGACACTTTGACACAAATTAAAAAATCTCATAGTTTAAAATTTAGAAAGTTTTTGCATTCTACTTTAAATATTTTTTAGCGACTTTATGAATAAACTGCATTCGGATATTGGCCTAATAGGGCTAGGTGTAATGGGATCTAGTCTTGCTTTAAATATGGAGAGTAATGGCTACAGAGTCTCTGTTCATAATCGCACGTCCCCGCAAATAGATAATTTAGTAAATAACCGATCTAAAAATAATAATATTTTAGGTTTTGTTGATCTCGATGATTTTGTTGATTCTATCAAGAAGCCAAGAAAAATTATGCTGATGGTTGTTGCTGGAACCGTTGTGGATGATTACATTAATAAACTTATTCCTCTTATTGACAAAGGCGACATCATTATTGATGGTGGCAACTCTCACTACCCCGACACTATTAGAAGAACTAAAGAGCTAGAGGATAAGGGCTTTCAGTTTATTGGTGCCGGTGTCTCTGGAGGCGAAGAGGGTGCCTTAAAGGGTCCTTCAATTATGCCAGGAGGCTCAGTTTCTGCTTGGCCTGAGGTAAAGGGCATCTTTCAAGCAATATCCGCTAAAGTTGAAAATAACGAGCCCTGTTGCGATTGGATAGGAGAAGGCGGTTCAGGCCATTTTGTTAAGATGGTCCATAACGGTATTGAATATGGCGATATGCAGCTTATTTGTGAGGCTTACCAGGTCATGAAGGATGTTCTAGGGATGTCTAATGATGAGATGCATAAAGTATTTAAAGACTGGAACGAGGGTGAGTTAAATAGTTATCTAATAGAAATCACTGCAGACATACTTAAATTTAAAGATAAAGACGGTACTTATCTTGTTGATAATATTTTAGACACTGCGGGCCAAAAAGGAACCGGTAAATGGACTGCAACGGTTGCCCTTGAGCTTGGCACGCCTTTAACGCTAATTGGAGAGGCGGTGTTTTCAAGATACCTATCATCTATTAAGCAAGAGCGCACTAAGGCATCGAAGCTGTTGAGCGGGCCAAGCCTTGAATTTAAAGGGGATAGGAAGCAAGTGCTTAATGACATTCATGACGCTCTATATGCCTCAAAAATTGTCTCTTATGCTCAAGGTTATGCCTTACTTACAAAGGCTGCTAAAGAGTTCAATTGGAATCTTAACTACGGCGGTATTGCACTTATGTGGCGAGGTGGCTGCATCATTCGATCGGCCTTTTTAACTAAAATAAAAGATGCGTACGATACTGATCCGGAGTTACAAAATTTATTGTTAGATCCTTTTTTCAAAGATAAGATCAACAAATCACAAGGTGGCTGGCGCCGAGTTTGCTCAATGGCAATTAGCCATGGCATCCCAATACCTGCAATGACATCTTCCCTTTCATATTTTGATGGTTATAGAACAGAGAGATTACCCGCCAACTTACTTCAAGCGCAGCGTGATTATTTTGGCGCTCATACCTACGAGCGTCTAGATGGAAATTCAGGTGAATTTTTTCATACGGAATGGATCTCTAAAGACAAATGACTTTAATGGCTACCAATTAAAATTATGTCTAAATCGCCTGAAAATATCACTAGTTTTGTTCTGTTTGGCGCCCTGGGCGATTTGTCTTTACACAAGCTGATTCCTGCTTGGTACTATCTCGAGCGTGAGAACATGCTTAGCGATGAATTGAAAATTCTTGGTGTTGCTCGCCAAGATCTTACAAAAGAACAGTTTCAAAAGAAAATCTTGGGCGCGCTTAACTCTTTCGTGGCTTCAGAGTATTTTGACGATGATGTCTGTACTAAGTTATTAGGTCGCCTTGATTACTGCTGTTGTGATTTGCAGAAGTCAGGAAGTTATTTAAATTTAGAGCAAAGCTTAAAGGGTTGGAGCAAGCCAATTGCTTATTATCTAGCAATTTCACCTAGCCTTTTTGAGCAGGTATGTGATGGCTTAAACAGTATTAATATTTTAACTTCTTTGAGCCGAATCGTTGTTGAAAAGCCTATTGGGTATGACCTTGAGTCTTCAAAAGAAATAAATTCAAAATTATTAAAGCACTTTACTGAGTCACAGATTTATAGAATTGATCACTACCTTGGAAAGGAGACTGTACAAAATCTTATAGCCTTAAGGTTTGCAAACTCTCTATTCTCAAGTCAATGGAGCAACAAGGGTATTGAGTCCGTTGAAATTACAGCTGCCGAGTCTGTTGGAATTGAAGATCGCTGGGGCTACTTTGATGGTGTAGGGCAAATGAAAGATATGGTCCAAAGCCACATCCTCCAGCTTCTTTGTCTGATTGCAATGGAGCCCCCTAATCGACTGAATGATCAAGGTATTCGCTCTGAGAAAGTGAAAGTTTTAGAGTCTTTAAAGCCTCTTGGCGAGGCTGAAATTGAAAAAAACTTTGTTACCGCTCAGTATGCAGATGGTGAAATTTTAGGCACTAAAGTGCCGGGCTATATTAATGAGAAAAATGCACAAAATGCAAGCGAAACTGAAACCTTTGTAAGCATCAAGGCTGAAATACAAAATTGGCGCTGGTCTGGAGTTCCTTTTTATCTAAGAACTGGCAAGCGAATGGCCAGTAAAACGACTCAAATCGTCGTTCAATTTAAATCCGATGGCCACTATATTTTTGATCAAAAGCGTGAAAAATTAAAAGGCAACACACTGGTCATTAGTTTGCATCCTACTGAAAGCATTTCTCTCGAGGTCTATACCAAACCTCATGGTGTTGATAATAATAAAGGCTTAAGGTCTGACCCTATGAGCCTAGACTTCATAAAAACTCAGAAACTATTAAATATTCCCAGTGGCTATCAGAGTTTGTTGATGGACATATTGCAGGGCGACCAAAGCTTATTTCTCTGTAAAGAAGAGGTTGAGCTTGCCTGGCAGTGGTGTGATAACGCTTTAGAGTCTCACAAGAAATCCGATCAAGAGTTGTATCTTTATCCTGCAGGCTCGAACGGCCCAAGAGAGAGTGAATTGCTTATCCAGAGTGATGGGCATAGGTGGTATGAATAGCAGTAAAACCCATTATTTGCCAGACACTGTTAGTTTTTATAGCACGAACAGTAGTGAATCTTTAGCGGTAGATTTATGTAATAGCATTGGTGAAATACTTGCTGCAGCAATCAAAAAAAGGGGCCGTGCAAGTATGGCTGTGTCTGGTGGGAGCACTCCTGTCCAGCTATTTGAAGAGTTTTCTCGATTAAGCATAGATTGGACTAAAGTTGATTTAACACTGGTTGATGATCGATGGGTCGAGCCTAAGAGCGCTGACAGTAACGAGTTACTAGTGAGAACACACTTTATCAAAAATAATGCGAGTAAGGTTCATTTTACTCCGCTTAAAAACGATTCCAATACTGCCAAAGAAGGGCAAAAACAAACTGAAGTATTGCTGGGAAATTTTACACTGCCTTTTGATGTTGTCGTTTTAGGAATGGGATCTGATGGACATACCGCTTCTCTTTTTCCTTGCTCGGACGAGCTTGCCGATGGTATGGATTTAAATAACCCAAATTACTTAATTTCAACGTCCCCAAAAACTGCACCTTATGAGCGTTTAAGTCTTACTGCAAAAGTAATTATGGACGCTAAAAATGTCTTTCTACATCTGAATGGCTCCAGTAAGCTCCATACTCTGGAAAGTGCAATGGAATATAAAGATTCAAGCAAAATGCCAATCTACAAGTTTTTAAAAAGTGGTCTGAGCATTTACTGGAGTCCATAGATTATTTTATTTTGTGTGATCTGATTTAATGTACTTTATTTTCTTAAAAAAGCAATGGATAATATAGCTCTTTTAGAATCAATTAAATATACTTATGAAAATTAATAATATAGACGGTGAAGTTGTTAAAGATAATGAAACTTATATTCTTAAGGACAATACCTCCCTAAAAAACTTTGTCATAAGCTCAACAACGCTTCATTCTGGTAAATCAACAAAGGGTCATAACCATGTTGGCAAAGAAGAGGTTTACATGATTATGAGTGGAAGTGGAAAAATGGATCTTGATGATAAGACTATACTAATCGAGGGTGGTGATATGGTTCTAATTGAGGACGGCGTTTTTCATCGCGTTCATAATACGTGCGAAGGCGATTTGTATATGGTTTGTATATTTGATGGAGATCGAGAAAATGTTTACAAAACCTAACTATTGCTGGAGACTGTAACCATCAGCAAGCAGTCTTATAATTTGGTTGGTGATATAGGCGCAACTAATGCAAGGTTTGCTCTTGTGGCTCCTGGCTCGTCAGACATCGAAAACATTCAGAGTCTTAAATGTGAAGATTTTGATAACATTCAGAGCGCAATCAGTTTTTACATCTCTTCGTTTTTAGAGCTTGACATTGTTTCAGCATGCTTTGCTACTGCTGGTACGGTTCATTTAGATGTTTTTAAGCTTGCTAATAACCACTGGACTATAAACAAGTCAGATGTCGCTAAAACTTTAAATGGAGTGACCATTAAATGGATTAATGATTTTACAGCCCAAGCATTTGCAACCACAACTCTTACTGATAGCGAAGTTCTTACTTTAAATAAAGGTATTGTTAAACCAGAAAAATTAAGGTTGGTTATAGGCCCAGGAACGGGGCTTGGTGTTTGCGGGTTAATCATGTCTCCTTCGGGCTGGCTTCCAATTGCAGGTGAAGGTGGTCACTCGGATTTTGCACCAAACACTAGTATTGAATATGAAATATTAACGTTACTCGCTAAAAAGTTTGGCCATGTTGCCGTAGAGAGGATTCTATCTGGCCCTGGAATTATGAATCTATATGAGGCGCTTTGCCAAATCAATGGTAAAGACAGAATATATACAACACCCTCTGAGATAACTGCCGCTGCAGTTAATGCTGGAGCTGACCCAATTGCTGATGAAACGATTCAAATGTTTTGTAAAATTTTTGGCTCAGTCGCGGGGAGTATGGCGTTAACAGTTGGCGCTTTAGGCGGCGTTTATATTACAAGCGACCTAGTTAGAAATTTTTTAGATCTATTTATTGAAAGTGACTTCCAAAAAAGCTTTGAGAGTAAAGGAAGACTCCAGCCAGTTCTTGAAGATATTCCGGTGTACCTGTCTAAAAAGAAAAACATGGGCCTCATCGGCACCGTTTACGAAATCAATAACTACTGGATGCAAAAAGGCTTTAAAGTCTAAGATTTATATTGATCCCTTGGCGCATAAAAAAATCAAGCTTATTTAATATCTAGAGCAGTCTTCATTAGAATTTCAGCAATTTCATCTCTTGATCCAAAGTAATTTGCAATTTGAATGTCAAGACCCGGGGTGTTTTGAGAGGCCTCACTAATTTCATTGGGTATGTCTCGCGTGATGTGAACGCCAGCAGATAAAAAGTACGGTAATATTGTTACTTTAGCTGCACCAATTTCACTGCACTTTTTTATTGCCTCTGGTATTGAGGGTGGAGCAAACTCTAGGAAGGCAGGCATTACTTTGTCAAATTCTTTTGACTCAATTTTTGCAATTTTTTTGGATAAAGATTCAATCTCAAGGTTTGATTCTTGCCTTCTGCTTCCGTGTGCAACTAGTAACAATATATGCATATTTATTTATATAATAATGTTAGTGAGAATGGTTAAGTAACTACAATAGATACTGTTAAGATGTTTTACAGTGAAAGGCACTTTATAGGGTATCTTATCACGTTGAAAATTAAATTTGAGAGATTAAATTGTACCAATGTACTTCAATTCATGAATCTGTCGGTGATACAAAAATTGGAATTCTTTTGTCTAATTTGGGCACCCCTGATGCGCCGACTAAGGTAGCAGTTAAACCCTACTTAAGGCAGTTTCTATCAGACACTAGAGTCATTGAGCCTCCTCCGCCTAGATGGATTTGGCAAATTATATTGAATGCTGTTATTCTGAATTTAAGACCCAAAAAATCTGCAAAAGCCTACAAAACCGTTTGGGATACTCATGGAGAAGGCTCTCCGCTTCTATCGATTGCAAAAAAACAAAAAAATGCAATAGCATCTGAGCTTGAGAAGAATGCACCGGGTAAGTTTGCTGTGTCTTTAGGTATGAGCTATGGAAATCCATCAATGGGATCTGCACTAAACGAGCTTGAGGCTCAGGGATGTAATAATATTATCATCTTACCTTTATATCCTCAATATGCTGGGGCATCAACCGGTTCAGTTTTTGATGCAGCTGCTAGAGAGTTGATGAACTGGAGAAATATTCCTGACTTAAGGTTTATTAGTAGCTACAGTAAAGAAGATTTATATATTGAAGCTTTGGCAAATAGCGTTAAAGAATATCAGGCTGCTCATGGTAAGCCAGACCTCCTCCTTATGTCATATCACGGCATCCCAAAGCGCTACTTTGATAAGGGAGATAACTATCCATGCCAATGTTGTAAAACTACCTTTCTTTTGGCCTCTAAGTTAAATTTAAAGCCTAATGAATATACTATGACGTTCCAATCTAGACTGGGAGCTGGCGAATGGATGAAGGAATATACTGACAAAACATTAAAGGCACTTCCAGCCAAAGGCGTGAAAAATGTTCAAGTTATCTGTCCTGGTTTTTCTGCAGATTGTCTTGAGACGATTGAAGAGATTAGTGAAGAAAATCATGATTACTTTATGGAGTCAGGCGGTGAAAAATTTGGCTATATTCCAGCACTTAATGACAGAAAAGACCATATCGAATTTCTAACACAGCTTTTACTAAAAAATGCAGTAGGGTGGATGTAATAAGATGAAGATTGTCATCTTTGGTGGTTCGGGATTAATTGGTAATGCGCTTGCAAAAAATCTTTCAGTTAGTCATGAAGTTCAGTGCTTAAATAGAAGCGTTTTTAAATCCTTAGACACTTTATCATTGTCATTAAAAGATAGTGATCTTGTTATTCAACTGTCTGGATCGACTATTGCAAAGCGATGGACTAAGAGTCATCTAAAAGAAGTTTGGGAGAGTAGGGTTGATACAACTCAAATGCTCTCAAAAGCAATAAGCATGATGACAACCAAGCCAAGGGTAATGTGCGCTTCAGGGGTTAGTTTTTATCCTGAATCAGATTGTAGAAGCCCTCACTCTGAGAGTGGCGTAAGAGGCGAGGGTTATCTTGCTGAGCTTTCAGTGGCATGGGAGAGCGCTGCAAAGTCAATTTCAGAAGACACCATAATTTTAAGGTTTGGGGTTGTTCTTTCAAGGAGTGGAGGCGCTTTTATGAAGCTTTATTGGCCTTATTTTTTTGGATTAGGCGGCCCAATTGCAAGTGGAGACCAGTGTTTTTCTTGGATTCACATAAAAGATCTTGTAAGATCCATTAATTTTATTTTAAATAATCCACAAGCCAAGGGTGTATATAACATTACTTCGCCAGAGCCTGTTCCACAAAAGGTATTGGGTAAAGCTCTTGCTAGTGCCTTAAAAAGACCATTTTTAGTGCCGCTTTGGGAATGGCAGTTAAAACTACTTTTCGGAAGTGGCTCACAAATATTGACAGAGAGTATATCTGTTATCCCAAAAAAAATACTTGAGGAAGGCTTCATTTTTGATTATCCAGATATTAAGAGTGCAATAGATGATCTTACTTAGTAAGATTTTTTAATGCTTTAGTCTGAAGTTTCTTTGGTATATGATAAAATATAATATTGAGATTCACCCTGTAACAAAGAATTACTTTTAGACTTTCCATCTTGGGGGGTCTTTTTTTTGTATTAAATTTTGGAGAAGATATGAAAGTAACTAAAGATAAAGTCGTTTCAATGCATTACACCCTTAAGAATGATGCGGGTGACGTTATTGATTCGTCTGAAGGCAAAGAAACTATGGACTTTTTACAGGGTCATGGAAACATAATTCCAGGATTAGAGACAGCTTTAGAGGGCTCTAAGAAAGGTGATAAGGTTGAGGTTTCTATTGAGCCTGAAGAAGGTTATGGCCTTAAAATGGATGATGCAATTCAAGAAATTCCAAGAACTGCCCTACAAGGAATTGATGAGGTAACTATTGGGATGCAGCTCCAATCTCAAGACCAAGATGGAAGCCCTTTTGTTGTGACTGTTATTAAGATGGATGACGAAAAGATTACTGTTGATGCAAACCATCCTTTGGCTGGAGAAACTCTTCACTTCTCAGTCTCTATTGAAGACGTTAGAGATGCATTGGAAGAGGAGGTTTCTCATGGGCATGCTCACTCTGCTGGCGGACACTCCCACTAAATAAATATGACTCTTAGCGGACTAAAGTGATTAATAAGATTGCTTGTCCACTATGTAAGACAACTAATAGCTCTAAATTCTATAAAGAGAAGTTTTGCGAATATTTACGCTGTTTAAGTTGTGATTTTATTTTTGTTCCAAAAATGTATCACCTCTCAGATGCTGAGGAAAAATCAAGATACGATACCCATAATAATGATCCTAATGATCATCGTTATCGCCACTTCTTATCCCAACTATTAGTGCCCCTTTTAGAAAGGATTCAACAAAAATCAAATGGCCTTGATTTCGGCTCAGGCCCTGGTCCAACGCTTTCTCTTATGCTTGAAGAATGTGGACACTCTGTGGATCTCTATGACAAGTTCTATGCTAATGATATTTCTGTATTTGAGAAAAAGTATGACTTTATTACTGCTACTGAAGTAGTGGAGCACTTGAGTGAGCCTATGGCAGAGATAAGCAGACTTATTGAAATGCTTAATAATCAAGGTCACCTTGCTGTAATGACCCAAATATTAACCCCTCAAATTGACTTTAGCTCATGGTATTACAAGAATGACCCATCTCATATAGGCTTTTTTACTAAAAAGTCGTTAAGTTTCTTAGCAAGCTATTTGAATATTGAGGTTTATTTTATTTCAGAAAGGGTGGTTTTCTTCCAAAAAAAATAGTTAAGGAAGGATGTTAAGATAGCTTTCATAGCGATTAGAGTTTATTACTCCGAGTTCAACGGCATTTTTAACTACGCATCCGGGCTCATTAATATGGTGACAGTTTCTAAACCTGCATTCACCTGCTAGTGACTTAAATTCTCTAAATCCATTAACTATCTGTCTTTCAGAAAGGTTGTCTAATTGAAACTCTCTTATTCCTGGAGAGTCAATTAAATCACCGCCACTAGGTATATGATAAATAGTTGTGTTTGTTGTTGTATGTTTGCCAAGCTTGCTCTTACTAGAAATTTCATTAACTCTTAGCTCTAAATCTGGAATAAGTGAGTTAATTAGAGATGACTTTCCAACGCCAGACTGACCGAGAAAAATGTGCGATTTATTAACAAGTTTTGTTTTGAATTCCTTTAAGTTTGTCTCATTTTTAACACTTAAAAAGTGGACGCCATAACCAAGAACCTCATAATGTGAAAAGTCATTTATGAGTTGTTCACTATTTTTTGAAAGTTCAATTTTATTAACAACAATATTAATTGGAAGATTAGAGTCCTCTGCGATTACAAGGTAACGATCTATAAGCTCAAACTGATAGTGAGGCTCAACAGCAACAATTAGCCAAAGCTGATCAATATTGGCTGCTATTAAGCGGTCTTGTCTTCTTAGCTCTGTTTTCCGGGGATATATTGCTGTGACTATTCCTTCGCCTTCCTTGGTTGCTTGAAAGAGCACTCGGTCCCCTGCAACTGAAAAACCAATATTCTGACGACTCACTGTCTGTAAAACTTCTCCGCTATCAAGCTCAACGAGCTGGCGCTGACCATATCGAGTAATCACCAAGCCTTTGTGTTCAGTTTCACTACTCTCTATATCTGACTCTGCTTTGATGGACGCTTTATTAGCGCGAGCAATTTTTTCGGATTGAACCTTATCGATGCGCCACTGTTGTCTTCTAGTAAGAGCCACTAAGTGCTTAATTCGTTATTGTAAGCGTGCGATTCTGAGAACTGCACTTGGGTGTGAGTCATGAAAGGCTGAGTAGTATTTGTCTGGAGATAGTGACGATGAGTTATCTTTGTAAAGCTTGATTAAAGATGAAATTAAATCGTTAGCATCTGTATGTCTCGCAGCGAAAGCATCAGCTTGAAATTCATGTTTTCTTGAAGCAAGATTACTTATTGGAGTTATAAAAAAACTGAAGACTGGAAGCGCCAAAGTAAAAAGAATTAGCGCGGCATGAGATGAAGGCTCGACTATTCCAAGTCCATTATAAAACCATGTTTGGTTAATTAAGAAGCCCAATAAGGCAAGACTAGCAAAGCTAAATATAAAAGAGCTAATCATTCTTTTTTGAGTGTGTTTATGGTGAAAGTGACCTAACTCATGCGCCAGAATAGCTTCAATTTCATTATCTTCCATGCCTTTAAGCAGGGTGTCAAAGAACACTATTCTTTTATTTTTACCAATACCTGTAAAGTATGCATTTCCATGTGAGGATCTTTTAGATCCATCCATAACGTATATTCCATCGCTACCAAAACCTGTTCGATCAAGTAGGTTTGTAATTCTACTTTTAAGATTTTCGTTATCAAGAGGATTAAATTTATTAAAAATTGGTGCAATGTAAGAGGGGTAAACCCACATCATTATGAGTGAAAATAGGCTGATAATTAACCAAACATAAATCCACCAGTAATTCCCAATGGCTTCAATATTCATAAGAAATAAGATTGCGTAGATAAGAGGCAGCATTAAAATTAAAGTTAATAAAATCTCTTTAAATAGATCTCCTATAAAAGTCTTAACTGTCATACGATTAAAACCAAATTTTTGCTCAAGAACAAAGGTGCGATAGATGCTGAAGGGGAGGTCAATTAGACTTGCAATTAGCATAATACTGAGAACAAAAACTGTTCCCATTAAAACAGGATCTAAAATTCTTTGATTCCAAAAAGAGTCCAGTGAATTCATGGCCCCACCTAGCGTCCACACAAGAAGGACAATCGTTGAAAAAATGATTTCAAAATGATTTAAAAGAAGCTTCGCTTTAGTGTAATTACCCGCTTTTTGATGATCCTCTAGCTTAATTGATTCAGTAAAGCCTTCTGGAACAGCGTTAAAGGAGTTGTTTATTGCTTTATCTTGTCTAAAGTTAAGCCAAAGTAAAGCTAAAACAGAGGTCAGTATTGCGAATAAAAAAATAAATGTAAATAAGTTGAAGACCATTTTTTTTAATTTAGAAGGTAAAAAGTTTTAAAACTAATTATACCTAGTGATTTAACATATATTAGATATTGAAAACTTCATAAATTGCTGGGTATAATTTCGTGATAAATATCTAAGAAACATATAGTTTAATTTTTAAAAATTAAGGCTTTTTATGATGACAATGGAAGACAGAGATGGCTTCATCTGGATGGATGGAGAATGGGTTGAATGGCGAGAAGCAAAAGTTCACGTCCTAACTCATACCTTGCACTATGGAATGGGAGCATTTGAAGGTGTTCGCGCTTATGAAACCTCAGATGGGCCTGCAATATTTAAACTTGAAAAGCATACTGAGCGTTTATTTAATTCAGCCAGAATTCTTGGAATGGATATTCCTTTTGACTCGGATACTTTAAATCAAGCACAAAGAGATGTTGTTAAGAAAAATAACCTAAATTCTGCCTACATACGGCCAATGTGTTTTTATGGATCCGAGGGCATGGGCTTAAGGGCTGATAATTTAAAGGTACACGTAATGATAGCCGCCTGGGAGTGGGGGTCTTATTTGGGTGACGATAACATGAAAAATGGCATTAGAATTCGAAAGTCATCCTATATTAGGCATCATGCCCACCCTGATTTAAGTGGTGCAAAAATGAATGGTAACTACATAAATTCAATAATGGCACTTAAAGAGGCACAATCCCACGGATTTGATGAGGCTTTAATGCTGGATGTAGAGGGCTCTGTCTCAGAAGGAAGCGGGGAGAATATCTTTGTTATTAAAGATAAGGTTCTTTATACGCCTCATTTGTCTTCAGCTTTACCAGGAATCACTCGAGACACTATCTTTACTTTGGCAAAATCTTTAGGGCATAAGGTCGTTGAAAAGAAAATTTCTTGTGAAGATATCTATCAAGCTGATGAGGCCTTCTTTACGGGTACCGCTGCAGAGGTAACGCCGATAAGAGACTTAGATGGAAATCAAATAGGCATAGGGTCACGAGGACCGATTACCGAAAAACTTCAATCTTTATATTTTGATTGCGTTCATGGCCGTAATGACGAATTTTTACATTGGATTGAAAATGGGAGATGCTCTTGACCCAATCAAATAGTCCTGCCACTTCTTATGTTGTAGTAACAAAGCATGAAATTCCTTTTCATTGCCCACCAAAAGACTCGGAAACATGGAATATGCATCCTAAGGTGTTTCTTTCGTTTTCTAGTGATGGAAAGTCAAAGTGTCCATACTGCGGCGCTAATTATCAATTGGATCAATAATTACTTTTGCCCTAACCAATGCAATCAAAACTTAACAATATTATCTTAGTTGGCCCTATGGGCTCAGGTAAGACAACCATTGGTAAGCGTTTATCAGAAGTTTTAAGCCTAGATTTTTTTGACTCAGACCATGAGATTATTGACACAACGGGCGTAAGTATTGATCATATATTTGATGTTGAAGGTGAAGAAGGGTTTAGGGTTCGAGAGACTGATGTATTAAAAAAATTATGTAATATGCCTAATATTGTTTTGGCTACTGGCGGCGGCGCTATTTTATTGAAAGAAAACCGTGAATTAATGAGGCAAGCAGGTTTTGTGGTCTATCTATCGTCTTCCGTTGACCAAATCCTTAGGAGAACTGCTCAATCTAAAACCAGGCCTCTACTTGAAAAAAGTACCAACCGCAGAGAAACTATTACAAATATAGTTCAAGCTAGAGATCCGCTTTACAAAGACGCTGCTTCAATCATTATTAATACAAATAGAAAAAAACTTAATCACGTAATTGATGAAATTGTTAAAGCGTTATAGTTTTTTGTATTTTTTATTTTTTTCTTAAAATTCATCAAAACTTCACTAAAATATTGATTTGATAATCTAAAATGTATTTCTTAATATGTTTTTATTGTCATCAATCAAGGGGATAAGATGTTATATAGGGCAAGTCTTTCGATATTTTTGTTAATATCATTAAATGCAAGTGCAATAACCTTAAATGAGTTTAGTGAAAGGTTAGTCGAAACCCACCCTTACTTTGTTCAGCTATCTCTATCTGAAAAAACAAGCTTGCTCGATCAAAAATCATCTCTAACGTACTCTGACTGGAACATAAAGGCTGGCGCAAGTGAAGCGTTCTCAGGTGGAGAAGATACACCTTCAAGAGCATACAAATCCCTTTATTCAACTAAATATGAAGTATCCGCGAATAGAAAAGTAGAAAACTCGGGCGCTAGTGTTAATTTAAAACACTCTTTAACAAGAAATGACAAAAACAATAGTAACGCCTCTCATGCCAATCTTTTGGCGCTTGATTATATTAGGCCTTTGCTGCAAAACAAAGATGGTTTGAATGACCGCCTTGCCTCTGACCTCGCATCGTTAGATTTAATAGCAAAACAAGTAAGCCTTGAAGAGCAAGCGGAAACTTTTTTAGCATCGAAATTATCTAAATTTATAGATTTGGCGCTCAAACAAGAAATTGTAAAAAACCATCAAATTTCACTCGACTTATCAAAGCAACAACTTGACCTGGATGAAGAAAAATTTAAAAACTCTTTGATTGATAAGTCGGTCTTAATTCAACAAAAAGATTCTTATGTAAAAGCAAAGCAGCAGTTACTTCAGTCTAGCAAAGAATTGATTATTGAAAGAAGAGAACTCGCCAATCTAATTGGCACTAAAGAGTCAGGTATGATCGTTGATTTTGACTTATTTGAAGTGCACAACTTAACTGAAATTGATCCCCGCTCTTTTGTTAGCGATTCGAGATCAATACTAAAATTTGATTTTGATAAAGCTAGGCTCCAAAGACAGCTGGTAACGTTTGAAAATAAAACCATGCCTAGTGTAAATTTAAACTTAGGCTTGTCTTCGCTGGGAGAGAATGATAAATATTTTGGTAGCTTTGGTAATAGGGATTATTCTTGGAATGTTGGCGTTGATATCTCTTACCCATTAGGCTCTAGAAAAGAACTGATCGACGTTGAGCGTACAGAAATTAGTATTGATACTATTGACGCTCAAAAGAAAGAAGCTGAAATTACCAATATTCATCAAATTAATTACCTGCTTGCGCAAGTTGATCTATTGTCTGAACTTGTTGTACTTTATCTAGAGCAGGGCTCTTTAGCAGAAGAAATGGTAATTGAAGAGCAGATAAAATTTTCTGAGGCTCGTGGCCAAAAGTCTTTAGTTATTGCTGCAAAAAGAAACGCTAATCTAGCAAATTTAACTTATCTCCAGGCGGCTGGTACTTACCAAAAAATAGTTGTTGACTACAAGGCAGCAATCGATCAATTATATAATTAAGTATGATTCGCCTATTTTTATCTTTATGCTCTTTCTTGCCTCTAAAGATTAATCACATATTTGGCGCTTTAATAGGAAATTTACTATATTTTACTAGTTCAGAAGCAAAAAAAGTTTCCGAACAAAATATTGAAATTTGCTTCCCTGAAATCACGAAACAAGAGCGACAGTCTCTTGTTAAAAAGACCCTTATTCATACAGGTCAAAACTTAACCGAGTCTGGCTTAATTTGGAATAAAAGTTTTTCGAAAAATGTGAACCTTGTTCAAAGTATCAAAGGTGAGCATTATTTAGATAGCTCTAAAAACACTATTTTGTTAGTGCCACATATTGGTTGCTGGGAGATAACGGGTAGAGTCCTCGCTGATAAAAGAAAAGTCACATTTATGTATAAGCCATTAAGAAGTCAAAAGCAAAATGCCTATTTGTTTAAGCGAAGAAATCAAGGCAATCTGACGATGGCGAGTGCCGATAAAGCTGGCATTTTTAAGATTCAGCGCGCTTTAAAAAATAGGGAGCTTGTTGGAATGCTTCCAGATCAAGACCCAGGAGAGGAGGGGGGCATTATGGCTCCTTTCTTTAATAAACAAGCAAACACGATGACTTTGCTCGCTAAAATTGCAAAAAAGAACGATGTGCAGGTTTTAATGTTTTGGGCTGAAAGACTTCCTAAGGGCAAAGGTTATGAACTAAACCTAGAGCCCGTCAACCTGGGTGCAAATGGAGAAACTTTAGAGCAGCAAGTTGCGTCAATGAACGACTCTATTGAGGCTTTAATTAGAAGGCTTCCAGAGCAATATATGTGGAGTTATAAAAGATTTAAATCGACACATTCTTACGGTTAATGGTTTCAATTTAAATGTGTGTTATTTTATGTTCACAAAAATCTTGTTATTATCAATAATGGTATAATCCGTACATGAGAATTATTGAAGATGTTAAAAGCGTATTTGATCGCGACCCTGCTGCAAGAAATGTGTTTGAAATACTCACCTGTTATTCAGGCGTTCAGGCAGTAATTATCTACCGATTAACTCATTTATTGTGGGGCTACAAGCTGTTTTGGCTTGCACGATTTATTTCAACTTTTGCTCGCTGGTTTACTGGAATTGAGATCCATCCTGGCGCTGTTATTGGAAGGCGTTTTTTCATCGATCATGGTATGGGCGTTGTTATTGGAGAGACCGCGGAAATTGGCGATGACTGTATGATGTATCATGGGGTTACGCTTGGTGGAACCTCTTGGGATAAAGAGAAACGCCATCCTACTCTTAAGGACGGGGTAGTCATAGGCGCTGGAGCAAAAATTTTAGGCCCGATTACGCTTGGATACAATGTGCGCGTTGGATCAAACTCCGTTGTTGTTAGATCTGTTGATGATAACGACACAGTTGTTGGTATTCCGGGTCGCGTAGTTAAAAAGAAGGCAAGCGAGAGTGATACATTTGACTCTTACGCCGCAAGCTCAAGTGGCCGCTCGAATGATCCTACGATTCAGGCTATAGATTCTATTGTTGAGCGTTTGGCTGAAATTGATAAAAAAATATCTAAACTTCCAGTTGATTCTGATTCTAAAGTTGTAGCCTCAAAAATTGTTGAAAATAAGTAATTGTTGGGTGAATTTAATACTTGACTATTTTCCTAGGTTACTAGTATAATTCCCTTGAATTTTTAATGAATTAATAAAGTTATGCAACTAACCACAAAAGGAAGATACGCAGTAACTGCAATGCTTGATCTGGCATCTAATGAGTCGGCTAAACCTGTCACACTAGATATGATTTCTCAAAGGCAAAATATCTCACTTTCTTACTTAGAACAACTTTTTGCTAAGTTAAGAAAAGCATCTTTGGTTAAAAGTGTTCGAGGTCCAGGAGGCGGTTATCTTTTAAATGTTAACGCTGTGGACGTTACTCTTACACAAATTATTGAAGCAGTTGATGAAAACATAGATTTACGTCGCTGTCACGGCTCCAAAGACTGCTTAAGGGGTAAGCAGTGTTTGTCACATCACTTGTGGTGTGAGGTAAGTGATCAAATAAGAGGATTTCTGAGTTCGAGAAATCTTCAACAGGTCATAGATGATTACAAGATCAATCAAGACATACAATTACATTAATAATTAAGGAATATAAATAATGCTAACTCCAACTTATATGGACTATTCATCTACTACTCCAGTAGATCAACGTGTTGCTAAAAAAATGGCTAAATATTTAACTATGGAAGGTGACTTTGGAAATGCGGCTTCACGCTCACATTATTATGGGTGGCAAGCTGAAAAAGCGGTTGATGAGGCGCGCTCACAAGTAGCCGATCTAGTTGGAGCAGATCCAAGAGAAATTGTGTGGACTTCAGGAGCAACAGAATCAAACAATCTAGCAATAAAGGGTATTGCACACTTTTATGAAAAACGTGGTAAGCACATTATTACCCTAAAGACCGAACACAAGGCAGTCTTAGACACATGCCGTCAACTGGAAAGAGAAGGTTTTGAAGTAACCTACTTAGATCCATTGCCTAATGGCCTTTTAGACATTGAAGTTTTTAAAAAAACAATAAGAGAAGATACAATTCTAGCCTCAATCATGCATGTTAATAATGAGATTGGTGTTATTCAGGACTTACAGGCTATTGGTGATATTTGCAGAGAAAATAAAGTATTTTTTCATGTTGATGCTGCTCAATCAGTTGGCAAGATAGGGATAAACTTAGAGTCACTTCCTGTAGATTTAATGAGTTTTTCAGCGCACAAGATATATGGACCAAAAGGAATGGGGGCTCTTTATGTCTCTCGCAAGCCAAGAGTGAGGCTTGAGGCTCAGATGCATGGTGGTGGACATGAGCGCGGAATGCGATCTGGTACTCTGGCGACTCATCAAATTGTTGGTATCGGCGAGGCGTTTGCTATCGCTAAAGCTGAAATGAAAGATGAAGGCATAAGAGTTCAAAAACTACGCGACAGGTTGCTTGCTGGTTTTTCTGACATGGAAGAGGTTGTTGTTAACGGTGACCTTGAGCAAAGAATTTCTGGAAACTTAAATATTAGCTTTAATTACGTTGAGGGTGAATCCTTAATGATGGCTATTTCGGATGTTGCTGTGTCTTCTGGCTCAGCATGCACATCATCAAGTTTAGAGCCTTCTTATGTACTTCGCGCACTTGGACTTACTGATGAGCTTGCTCATAGTTCGATTCGCTTCAGCGTTGGGCGCTACACAACAGAAAAAGATGTCGACGATGCAATTAAACTGGTTCGTGAAAAAGTTCAAAAATTAAGAGATTTGTCGCCTTTATGGGACATGTTTAAAGATGGCATTGATTTAAGTACGGTAGAGTGGGCTGCGCATTAAGTAAATTAAGCGTTTAAATCAATAAAATATAACGGTATAGAGTAAAATTAAAAGTTAACTTTGGAGTAACTTATGGCATATGGTAAAAAAGTATTAGATCACTATGAAAACCCTCGCAATGTTGGGGTTTTAGATAAAGATGCGCTTAATGTAGGCACAGGAATGGTTGGAGCGCCTGCTTGTGGCGACGTAATGAGGTTGCAAATACAGGTGAACGATGCTGGCGTAATTGAAGAAGCTAAATTTAAAACATATGGCTGCGGCTCGGCAATAGCCTCGTCGTCTCTGTTAACAGAATGGGTTAAAGGTAAAACGCTCGATGAAGCTGCCCAGATTAAGAATACTGATATTGTAGAAGAGCTAGAGTTGCCGCCTGTGAAAATTCACTGTTCAGTGTTGGCTGAAGATGCAATAAAAGCAGCAATTAATGATCTAAAGAGTAAAGCTAGCTAATAATTATGGCAATAACCTTAACAGAAAAAGCAGCAGAGCGAATGAGCGATTATTTAACAAATCGAGGAACGGGAGTTGGTGTAAGACTTTCTGTGCAAACTACTGGCTGCTCTGGGCTTGGTTACAATATGGAGTTTGTTGATGATGTTAATGATGACGATACTCTGTTTGATGACAAGGGCGTTAAAGTTATTGTTGATGCCAAAAGTTTAATTTATATTGATGGCACTGAAGTTGACTATCAAAAAGAGGGTCTAAACGAAGGTTTCGAGTTTAACAATCCAAATTCAAAAGCTGAATGCGGTTGTGGCGAATCCTTTACTGTTTAATACGCTTTCATTTGTTTCTAAGGTACTACCCTAATGCAAAATTACTTTGAGTTATTTGATCTTGAGACCTCATTCTTTATTGATGATAATCAGCTCAAAAGCTCTTATCGCAAAGAAATATCAAGGTTTCACCCCGACAATTATGTGACTAAAAGTGAATCTGAAAAGATTCAAGCGCTTCAGAATACATCACTTCTCAATAGCGCATATACATCTCTTAAATCGCCTTTGAATCGCGCGAGTTATCTTCTTAAGCTAGAAGGCCTTGATCCTTTTGATGAAAGAGATACGGCAATGAACCAAGATTTTTTAATTTCTCAGATTGGCTTAAGAGAGGAGCTTGAGGAGCTTGAAGAGGATCGTGATAGCATTGGCCTAGAAGACTTTATGGAGCGAATTGATCTTCATATTGAAAAAAATACAGAGTCAATTTATAAGGCTTTTGAGCTTAAAAGTGACCTTATGGATATCAGAATGAATGTCAGGGAATTAAAGTTTTACGATCAGCTCTATAAGGAAGCTAATAAGTTGATGGACGAACTGCTCTAGGGATTTAATTTATGGCATTATTACAAATTTCAGAGCCTGGCCAGTCAACTGCGCCTCACCACCATAATTTAGCGTGCGGTATTGACTTAGGAACAACAAACTCACTTGTAGCTAGCGTTATGAGTGGTGAGACAAAACTAGTTTTAGATCAAAAGGGAAGGGCGATTCTTCCGTCAGTTGTTTATTGCGGCTCTAAAGAGCTTTTGGTAGGCAATGATGCGCTAGATTTAGCGACAAAAGATCCAAAAAATACCGTTCTATCGATTAAGCGCTTTATGGGGATTGGGTATAGTGAGACAAGAGAATTTAAAAACTTACCCTACGATTTTGTAGATCATAACGGCAGCGTTTTATTTAAGACGGCAATTGGTAATCTATCCGCAATCGAAATTTCAGCAAAAATACTCTCCACTCTAAAGCAGCGAGCTGAAGGCGCGCTTGGAGGCGAACTAAAGGGCGCAGTAATTACCGTTCCAGCCTACTTTAATGATGCCCAGAGGCAGTCGACAAAGGACTCTGCTAAACTTGCTGGGATAAATGTTTTGAGACTACTTAATGAGCCAACAGCGGCCGCGATTGCTTATGGACTTGAATCTGGAGAGGAAGGCATTCATGCGATTTATGATCTAGGTGGGGGCACGTTTGATATATCAATACTAAGTTTTACTAAAGGCGTTTTTGAGGTCCTTTCAACGGGCGGTGATTCAAGCCTTGGCGGGGATGACTTTGATAACTTAATTTTTGAAGATTGTATTGATTCACTTAATTTAAATAATTTGTCGGCCACGCAAATCCAAACAATTCGAAAGCTTTCAAAGTTTGCAAAAGAAGAGCTATCTTCCAAGGAAGTTGCTGAATTTTCTGTTGAAGGTCAGTCTTATAAAATCACAAAGCCTCAGTTTGATACTTTAAGCGAAGCCCTGATTAAGAGAACATTGCTATTAACAAAAAGAGCTTTGAGGGATGCTGATATTAATATAAAAGATGTCAAAGAGGTGATTATGGTTGGCGGGTCAACTCGAATGAGCGAAGTTAGAGCGCGTGTTGGAGAGGTTTTTAATAAGCCTGTTTTATGCTCAATTAATCCAGATGAAGTTGTCGCTAAAGGCGCTGCAATTCAGGCAAATATATTGGTTGGCAACAAAAGTAGAGATGATGTATTGTTATTAGACGTTTTGCCACTCTCGCTAGGTCTTGAGACTATGGGCGGGCTTGTTGAGAAGGTCGTTCATAGAAATACGACAATACCGATTACCAGGGCGCAAGAGTTTACGACCTATAAAGATGGCCAGACCGGTATGAGTATTCATGTGTTTCAAGGTGAGCGTGAGCTGACAAAAGATTGCAGATCGCTAGGCCGTTTTGAATTGAAAGGTATTCCTCCAATGGTTGCCGGCCGCGCCCGTATTTTGGTTGAGTTTCAGGTGGATGCGGACGGACTGCTTTCAGTCTCAGCCAAAGAGGAAACCTCTGGCGTTAAATCTGAAATTGTTATTAAGCCGTCATTTGGTCTTGATGACTCAGACATGGAAAAGATGCTGAGGGATTCCGTAGTGTTTGCGCAGGAAGATATTATTTTAAGGCAACTTCAAGAGCAGAAGGTTGACGCGACAAGAACTATTGAAGCGATTGACTCGGCATTAAAGGCAGATAAGGCGCTCCTGGATGACGCGATGCTTAAAAGTATCCTTAAGGCTAGAGAGTATTTGTCGTCAATATTAGAGTCCGATGATGTTGTCCTTATAAAAAATGCGACCCTAAGTCTTGAAAAGGTCAGCACAAAGTTTGTTGAAATGAGAATGAACAAGTCAATAATGAGCGCGATGAAAGGTCATAAAATTGATGAATTTAACTAATAACTATAAACTACCACTATGCCTCAATTAATTATCTTGCCAAACGAAGAATTCTGTCCTGAAGGTATTGTAATTGAGACGATCACTGGGACTAGTGTTTGTAGGGCCTTGCTTGATAACGGCATTGAAATTGAGCATGCATGTGAAATGTCGAATGCCTGCACCACATGTCATATATACGTTCGAGAGGGCTTCGACTCTATTGAAGAGTCTGACGAGATTGAAGACGACTTACTCGACAAGGCTTGGGGGTTAGATCCTGATTCAAGACTATCTTGCCAGGCTATTGTCTTGGATGACGACCTGGTCATCGAGATACCAAGGTACACCATTAATCAGGTGTCAGAAAATCACTAAACTTTAAAAAAGAGGATACTTATGTTTTTAGATAAAATTAATGATGGCTTTTGGGTCTGTAAGCATACGTGGGCAAAAAGCGCCAATAATACAAAGTGGTGTCTTATTGGCTGCGCTACCGGTGAGTTTGCAACGTTGGCTTATTTCAGCTACTCTGGAATCACGAGTGACGTCGTTCTTTATAGTACTGTTTGGTACTTATTTGCAGCGCTGCCTCTTATTAATGGCCTAATAACAAGTGTCATCTTGGAAACGATCATTCTTATCCGGTCAAATTTTGATTTTGCGAACGCCTTAAAAACAGCCCTCGGGATGTCTTTTATTTCAATGCTGATGATGGAAGTCGCGATGATGTTTACAGACCTGGTGTTTACAGGCGGCGTCTTGGGCCTAAATTATTTTGCGATCCCTTTAATGCTTTTAGTCGGTTTTTTAGCACCTTGGCCTTATAACTACTGGCGATTAAAGAAATTTAACCTGGCCTGTCACTAACCTATTTCGACAAAGAAAGAGGCTAGCAAGCTTATAAATTCTTACTCAATTGTAATATTAGGAAATGCGCCAATTGTTTCGCTTTGAAGCGAAAGGGTTGCGGCAACTTTTCTCGCGATCTCTTGATACATCATTGAGACTTTACTCTCTGGGTCTTTAGCGACGCTTGGGGTGCCCTCATCAACATCGGTTCTAATTTCTAGCTTAAGAGGCAGCGCTCCAAGAAACTTTGTATTAGAGGTGGCCGCCATTCGCTCACCGCCACCATGACCAAAAATTTCTTCAGCGTGATTACAGTTTGAGCAAATATGAATCGACATGTTTTCGACAATGCCTAGTATTGGGATGTTAACTTTTTCGAACATCGCCAAACCTTTTTGAGCATCAATAAGCGCAATGTCTTGGGGGGTTGTAACAATAACAGCGCCGCTGACCGGTATTTTTTGAGATAAGGTTAGCTGAGTATCGCCAGTTCCGGGCGGAAGGTCGACAATCATATAGTCAACATCTTGCCACTCTGTGTTTTTTAAAAGCTGCTCTAAAGCCTGAGTTACCATCGGGCCGCGCCACACCATGGGGGCAGCTTCTTCCACTAAAAATCCGATCGACATTGCTTGAATTCCATGAGCGATAACAGGCTTCATATTACCATCTTTAGACTCTTCGGGCCTAAGGTCTTTGACGCCTAACATACGCGGCTGAGAGGGTCCATAAATGTCCGCATCAAGGAGCGCAACGGTTGCACCTTCAGACTGAAGAGAGAGTGCAATATTAACCGCAGTCGTTGACTTTCCAACGCCTCCTTTTCCAGACGCAACAGCAATAATATTTTTAACGCCAGGAAGTGCGGGAACTCCGCCTTGGACTGCGTAAGTCGCTATTTTAGACTTGATTGATATGTTTGAGTAGTTGACGCCTTCTTTTGAGAGCGCCTCCTCAACTGAGCCTTTAAGGTCTTCGTGGTAGTTAATCGCAGGATACTTAAGGAGCAACTCAACGTTCACGATCTCATCATCAATCGAAATATTTTTAACGTTATCAGATGAAACAAGATCTAAGCCTGTATGAACATCTATAACAGTACTAAGAATTTTTTGTATTGAGTCTTCGGTTAAATTTGTCAATTGGGTGACCTCAGTCGGTAAAATAGCGCTATTTTATCGTACAACTATCTTAGGAATCCTTAATAATATTGGGATTATTGATAACAAATTATGACCAAACGTAGAATACTTGTTACTTCAGCTCTGCCTTATGCCAACGGTGAGATTCATTTAGGGCACTTGCTTGAATACATTCAAACAGATATCTGGGTTCGGTTTCAAAAAATGCAGGGTAATGAGTGTCATTATGTTTGCGCGGACGATGCCCACGGAACTCCGATTATGCTCAAGGCAGATGAGATGGGGATTGATCCTGAAGAGTTAATTGCAGGGGTTAGTGAGCGCCACCAGGCAGACTTTAAAGATTTTAATGTTGACTTCAGTCAGTTCCACTCGACGCACTCTGAAGAGAACCGTCATTACTCAGAGCTGATCTATTCTCGCCTTAAAGATTCAGGCTTTATTAAGACCCGCGTTATATCTCAGGCCTATGACCCTGAAAAAGAAATGTTTCTGCCAGACCGTTTCATTAAAGGTGAATGCCCTAAGTGCGGCGCTGAGGATCAGTACGGTGATAACTGTGAGGTATGCGGCGCAACCTATTCAACAACAGAGCTTAAGAATGCTAGGTCAGTTGTCTCGGGCGCAGTCCCAATTGAAAAAGAGTCTGAGCACTACTTCTTTGATCTGCCTCAGTTTGAACAGCAATTAAAGGAGTGGACAAACGCTGGACACCTTCAAGATGAGGTCAGCAATAAATTAGCCGAGTGGTTCGAGCAGGGACTTCAGCAGTGGGACATTTCTAGGGATAAGCCTTACTTTGGCTTTCAAATTCCAGGAACTGAGGACAAGTATTTCTATGTCTGGCTTGACGCGCCTATTGGATACATGGCGAGCTTTAAAAAGCTGTGTGACAACAGTGACCTTGAGTTTGATGACTTCTTTGCTAAGGGCTCGGATACTGAGCTTTATCACTTCATTGGTAAGGACATTGTGTACTTCCATGCACTATTTTGGCCGGCCACATTAATGGGCTCAAACTTTAGAACGCCGAACGCAATCTTTGCGCACGGTTTCTTATCGGTCAACGGTCAGAAGATGAGTAAGTCGCGTGGAACCTTCATTCAGGCCAGGACTTATCTTGAAACTCTTAATCCAGAGTGCCTTCGTTATTACTATGCCTATAAGTTATCTTCCAAGATTGATGATATTGACTTAAACCTTGAAGACTTTAAGCAACGCGTAAATTCAGACATTGTGGGTAAGGTGGTGAACATTGCCTCAAGAAGCGCATCATTCGTTGTTAAGAGGTATGACAAAGAGCTGTCCGCTCAATGCATCGAGCAGGAGCTCTACAATGAGTTTGTAGCCGCTGGCCCAGAAATTGCAGCACATTATGAGGCTAGAAACTTTGGGCACGCTATGCGCTCAATTATGAAGCTTGCGGACAAAGCGAATCAGTACATTGATGAGAAGAAGCCTTGGCAACTTGCAAAAGAAGAGGGCAAGGCGCAAGAGGTACACGAGGTGACGTCTCTAGCGATTAACCTGTTTAGAGTTTTGATGACCTATCTTAAGCCTGTGCTTCCAGAGATGGCTAAGAGTTCAGAGGAGTTCCTTAATATCGACTCACTGAACTGGGAAGACATTAAGAGCCCACTGACCAGTCATCACATCAATAAATTTAAACCGCTTATGACGCGTATTGAAGATGAGCAATTAGAGGCAATGATCGAGTCGTCTAAAGTATAAAATACCAAAAGTTTCGGAGGATTGGCAGAGCGGCTTAATGCGCACGCTTGGAAAGTGTGTAATCGGTTAAACGATTCGTGAGTTCGAATCTCACATCCTCCACCAAACTTAATTCTTATTTTAATCAGTCTATAAGTGGTAAGAGCTTATCGAGAGAGTCTTTTGCATTCCCATAGAGCATCCTTGTATTCTCTTTAAAAAATAATGGATTTTCTATTCCAGAATAGCCAGTTCCCTGACCCCGTTTGGAGACAAATACTTGTTTAGCCTTCCAGCATTCTAATACAGGCATGCCTGCAATTGGGCTGTTTGGGTCTTCTTGAGCAGCTGGATTCACAATATCATTAGATCCAATTACAATAGCCACATCGGTATCTGGGAAGTCATCATTAATCTCCTCCATCTCCATAACGATATCATAAGGTACCCGTGCCTCGGCTAGAAGCACATTCATATGACCTGGTAAGCGCCCAGCTACTGGATGGATTGCAAAGCGAACATTTTTTCCCTGAGCTATTAACTTACGAGCTAATTCAGACACTGATTGTTGAGCTTGGGCAACAGCCATACCGTAACCTGGGATTATTATAATACTTTCAGCTTCATTTAATACAGAGGCAACACCGTCTACATCAATAGAGACCTGCTCTCCATTAATCTCCATTTGAGGGCCAGATGAACCACCAAAGCCTCCAAGGATTACGCTAACAAAGGATCGGTTCATGGCTTTACACATGATGTAGGATAAAATAGCGCCTGATGATCCTACTAAAGCTCCAACAACAATCAAAAGGTCATTGCCAAGACTAAACCCAATCGCAGCAGCAGCCCAACCTGAATATGAATTCAGCATCGATACAACTACCGGCATGTCTGCACCACCAATACCCATGATAAGGTGGTAACCGATAAATAAAGCCATGACCATCAGAATGATCATCGACAATAACTCACCAGAATTTACATACCAAGCTACAGATAATACTGACACAATGGCTGCAGTTGCATTAAGAAAGTGACCCCCAGGAAGTTTGATAGCTTCTGAAGTTACTTTGCCTGCTAGCTTGCTATAAGCAATCACTGAGCCTGTAAAAGTAACAGCACCAATCCAGATACCCAAAGCTGTCTCAACACGAAGAATGTTTATCTCTACAACTGACTTTTTAGCAAGTAGCCCTGAAAACCCTTCAAGCATTTTCTTGGCAGTATCATCCATAGAAGCAATATTGACAAGTTCAAAATATGTGTTAAAGCCCACAAATACCGCGGCAAGTCCAACCAAAGCATGCATGCCAGCAACTAACTCTGGCATTTCAGTCATTCCTATTTTTGACGCTAAAAGATAACCTATCAAACCACCTGCTGCAATCAGAGCCAGTGAGAGCCACCAATGCCCTAATCCAGGACCTAGCAGGGTGGCAGATACAGCTAAGGCCATTCCAGTAATACCATACCAGACGGCACGTTTTGCGCTTTCCTGACCAGACAGCCCACCAAGTGATAGAATAAATAACACCGATGCAAGAACATAAACAGCAGAAGTAAACCCTATTTCCATGATGCCAGCCTCATTAAGATTTCTGGAACATGGCAAGCATGCGCCTGGTTACAAGGAAGCCACCAAATATATTGATACCAGCAAAAAACACTGATATCGCAGCAAGAACCATTACTATAGAGCTGGATGAGTTTATCTGAAGTATTGCTCCCAATATTATGATTGATGAAATCGCATTGGTCACAGCCATCAATGGCGTATGAAGAGAGTGGCTAACATTCCAAATAACTTGAAAACCAACAAAAACAGATAAGATAAAAACAATAAAGTGCTGCATAAAACTTGCTGGAGCATAGCTTCCAACTAAGAATAACAATGCGCCTCCAACTAAAAGCAATATAACTTGGTTTTTAGTCTGTTTTTTAAACGCTACGACCTCATCAGCTCGAACCTCTTCAGGGGTTTTATCAGGAACCCTTGCTTTTTGAATAGTAGCAATAGCTTGTACTTTTGGAGGTGGAGGAGGAAAAGTAATCTCTCCATTATGCACGACCGTTGAACCGCGGATGACATCATCCTGCATATCATGAACTATCACTCCGTCTTTATTGGGAGTCAAATCTTCAATCATATGGCGAATATTACTGGCATAAAGAGTACTCGCCTGAGCGGCCATCCGGCTTGGAAAATCTGTATAGCCAATAATAATAACGCCATTATCTGTAACAATGCGCTCATCAATAACAGTTTGTTTGCAATTTCCACCTTTTTCAGCAGCCAGATCAACTATTACTGATCCTGGTTTCATACTGTCAATCATATCCTTAGTCCAAAGCTCAGGCGCTTCTCGATTAGGAATCAAAGCGGTAGTGATAACAATATCCATATCAGGCGCAATCTCTCGGAACTTGGCTAATTGCGCATTAGTAAATTCAGGGGAAGACACTGCAGCGTAACCTCCAGTTGAGCCATCATTGGTTTGTTCATCTGCAAAATCTAAGAAAACAAATTCAGCACCCATAGACTCTACTTGCTCAGCAACTTCTGGGCGTACATCAAATGCATAGGTGATAGCACCAAGAGAGGTAGAAGTGCCAATTGCTGCAAGTCCAGCAACACCGGCGCCAACTACCAATACCTTTGCTGGTGGTACTTTACCAGCTGCTGTCATCTGACCAGTAAAAAAGCGGCCAAAGTTATTACCCGCCTCAATCACGGCGCGATAGCCAGAAATATTAGCCATAGAAGATAATGCATCCATTTTTTGGGCGCGACTAATACGTGGCACCATATCCATGGCGATAACGCTAGCCTCTTTAACTTTAGCCATTTCCATTAACACTTCATTGGCGCCTGGATAGAAAAAAGAGATTAGCGTCTTGGAGGATGAAAGTCTTTTGATTTCAGATTCACTTGGTGGCTGAACCTTAACAATTACATCACTTGCCTTTATAAGCGTTTCACCAGATTTGCAGATCTCAACGCCTACATCTTCATATTGCTTATCAATAAAGCCAGCTGCAATACCAGCACCCAATTCTACCAGGCACTCATGACCAAGCTTTTTTAGCTTAATTGCACTATCTGGAGTTAAGGCAACACGCTGTTCACCTGAAGAGGTTTCTTTAAGAGCTCCAATTTTCATAATTTTCGTCCTTGTGTGACGCGGCCTTTCACCTTATTAAAACTTTGTAAATCTATTACCAAATATTAAAATTCATAACCGGCACTACATTTCATTTGCTATATTTAAGTATTATAACATTTTATTAATAAAAGATATATATGTTTACATATATATGATAATAGTTGACCCAGTTTAATTAAATTAGAAATTCGTTATACCAATCTAAGTAAATAGGAAAACAAAGATGTTTTTGATAAATAAATTTTAGTTGAATAAATTGTAAATTATTAGAGCGATAAACTTAAAAATATTATGGTTTAATCTACCCCATAAATACAAAAGAGAGCAAAGATTTGTCTTGCCTCAATATATTTAATCACCTTTACCGGGCTTCTCAGAAAATAAGTGCATCTTTCCATCTGGAAAATTATCCGGGTGATATTTTTCATGTTCTGGGTCTGGGCCGCTATTTTCAGTAATAACTGGCCAATTCATATCAGTACTGTATTTTCTATTGAACTCTAACCATTTAATGCCAATTGGATCAGTATCAGGCAATATAGCCTCAACAGGGCACTCTGGGACGCAAACATCACAATCAATGCACTCATCTGGGTTAATCACCAGTGTGTTTTCACCTTCGTAAAAACAATCTACTGGGCACACTTCAACACAATCTAAGTGCTTACATTTGATACAACCATCGGTTACTACATAGGCCATTTGGCTTTCATCCAATAATAGAAACAAAAAATAATTCTGTATTAATTTGAACACATTATATAAAGGATAAAAACATGAAATACAACAAACATCAAAAAGAGTACAATTAAGGAGAAATAGCTTGACTTCAACTAGCGGAGATAACTATGAAAAAACAAAATGTAGAGCCAATAAAAAAGAATGAAAAATTATCATTGCAAGAAAAAGCAATAAAGGCCACGAATGCAAGGTCAGAAGAGTCAGAAATTCATAACTCTCAATGGAATCCAGGTTCTTTAAAGAGATTAGACAAGGCTTTGAAAGAAGAGAGTTAAATTTTAATTGCATGGTGATTAATTAAGAAACCATGGTTCCACTTTAGATCTATATTGATTTAAAATGATTCGCCGTATCAATTACCTTAATTGCCTTTCCAAATGAACTCCTTAATCATTAAATTTCAAAATCAACTTAATGGGCTATTTCCTGGTTTAATTGTTGTTGGGACAATTGCAGCAGCAGCAGGCTTTCTAAGCCTTCACTATAAAGCGCCAGTGATGCTCTTTGCACTTCTTATTGGTATTGCCTTTAACTTTCTCTCAACGGATGAGCGCTGCGCTCCAGGCATAGAATTCTCAAGCAAGAAGATTCTTCGCTTTGGTGTTGCATTATTAGGCTTTAGGGTGACGTTTGATCAAATCTTAGGTCTTGGTACAAATGTACTACTGCTTGTTCCTATACTTGTGCTTTCGTCAATTGCAATTAGTTGGTTTATAGCAAAATTGATGGGTAGGCGCTATCTATTTGGACTTTTAACTGCGTGCGCTGTTTCTATATGCGGCGCTGCAGCTGCGCTTGCTGTCGCATCTGTCCTTCCTAATTGGAAAGACAGGCATCGCGACACTTTGTTTGTCGTTGTATGCGTAACAGCGTTATCAACCTTCGCGATGATTGCTTATCCTATATTGTTTTCAGTGGGAGGCTTCAGTGACGTTGAAATTGGGATTCTTATTGGGGCAACCATTCATGATGTTGCTCAAGTAGTGGGAGCAGGATATGCGGTATCGAATGAAACCGGTGATGTGGCTACCTTTATTAAGTTACTTAGAATTTCAATGCTTCCATTCATTGTTATCATTATTGCACTTTTATTAAAGGGTGATGATGAGCTTGGGACTATTAGTCCTAAGGCCTTTCCTTGGTTTGCTCTTGGATTTGCCTTATGCTTAATTGTCAATAGCAGTGGGTTTATACCTACAATTCTTTCAAGTTTTCTTGCCGATGTCTCGCAATGGTTTTTAGTGTTCGCCATAGCAGGGCTTGGCGTTACCACGTCACTTAAATCGATGATGGAGTTAGGCGGCAAATCAATCGCACTTATGGTTCTGCAGACTCTTGCTTTACTCGCTATTGCAATCATTGCTGTTTCAACAGACTATATATAAGTTTATTGGCTTATATAGCTACTGAAAAAAGTAAATTGACGTCTTCTCTTTAGCATATTTAGCTTGCTTTATAGCTTTCACAGTTATGTCTTAGCCCTATAGCTTCGTGTGCGTGATGAGCTTCACGCTACCTTCAGATTATGATATATTTTCATAAAGTTTACACAGAAGGCGTTATATGGACTTCAGCTTACAATTATCAGCCTATTATCCAGATAAATCTTATGGTGGAGATTGCTTGTATGCCGACATGCTTGAGCAGGCTGTATTAGCTGATCGATTGGGTTATGGCGCAGTTTCTCTGACTGAGCATCACTTTATTAATATTTTACTTATGCCAGCGCCCTTGCAGTTTGCCGTCAAAATTGCAGCGCACACCGATCACGTAAAGATTATGACCTCGATTGTTGTACTGCCGATCCACGATATGCGCACCTTTGCCGGCGAAGTTGTTGTAGCAGATATTTTCACTGAAGGGCGCCTCATGTTAGGGGTTGGGCGCGGTGCTTTTGCATATGAAATTGAGCGTTTAGGTGTGCCAATGTCAGAAACTCAAGAGCGCTTTGATGAGTCCTTAGAGGTGCTCCAGGCGCTATTAACTGAAGAAGAGGTTTCGTGGGACGGGAAGTATTACAAGTTTGATCCTATGACTATTATGCCTCGTCCTGTAAGGCAACCAAACCTTATGATGGCGGTCATGAATCCTGAGGGAATTTATCAGTGCACTAAGCGTGGCTTTCACATTCAAACAACTCCGCTCGCTGGTAATCACCAGTTGCTAATGGGCCAGGTAGATGGATTTAATCGTGCGAAATCTGAAATGGGCGACAAAGGACGTGATTTAACGCTATCATTGTCGCGCCTTGCTTTCGTTTCTGATAACGCAGCGGATCGCTGGAAAAAGGTTGAACAAGCGCATGATTACTACAGCCGCTTTGATAACGTATATACAGGGCCAGGCATCGTTGAAGGCGGCATGATAAAGCCATTACCGCGAGCGCAGTCGATTGAAGAGCTTGATAAGAGCCTGTTGATTTGTACGCCACAGCAAATGATTGATGAGCTATCGGTGTATTCTGATTTGGGAATAGACCGGGTAATTTTGAATATGAATTTTGGAGCGGAGCAATCTGAAACGCTAGATAATATTCAGCGTTTTGCAGAAGAGGTGATGCCTCATTTCACAACACAAACTCAAAAGAAGGAGATATGATGCCAATAATTCGCGTAGAAATGTTTAAAGGTCGGAATGCGTCCGAGAAGAGGGCTCTAGTAAAAGAGCTTACCGCAGGGTTTGTGAAAACTTGTGGCGGCACCACTCAGTCAGTTCAAATTGTTATTACTGATGTGGATAAAGGAGATTGGGGTTCTGGCGGTGAACTGTGCTCTGAGAAATTTCCAGACTAGGCTGAAGACATGACGGAAGTAATTGATTGCGAGTACACGATTGAAGGTAGTGGTCCTCCGCTATTTTTAATTCATGGCATAGGCGCAGCCCGTGACGCATGGCGCTTCATTGTGCCAATCTTGCGAGATCATTTTACGATTGTAACCTATGATTTGCGAGGACATGGCGCTTCACCCATGCCCAGCGATGAATTTGGGCTGAATGAATTGGTTGATGATTTGGAGCGCGTTCGAGAGCGAACTGGATTTGAAAAAGCGCATTTTTCAGGCCACTCACTGGGCGGGATGATTGGCCCGGCATATGCCCAGAAATATCCAGATAGGGTGTTGTCACTTGGGTTGCTATCTACTGCTGCAGGGCGCACACAGGACGACAGCGCTAAAGTTAACGGCGTTGTAAAAGCGATGGAAAATCAAGGCATAGCAAGCGTACTGGAAACGCTCACAGATCGTTGGTTTACGGACGCATTCATCGCGTCAAACTCAGCTATTGTTCGTACCCGTTTGGACCAAGTAATTTCAACAAATCCAGACGTATTTCTGAATGTTTTTCGGATTTACGCCAACGTTGAGATGATGCCTTGGCTGCATAAAGTGGATTGTCCTTGCTTAGTTTTAACTGGTGAAAATGATGGTGGGTGTAATCCTCGCCTAAACAAGGGGATTGATTCGGCATTGCCAAATTCAAAACTGGTTATTTTGCCAAATTATAAGCACTCTATTTTAATCGAAGCGCCCAATATTGTTGCCGCAACTATGCTTCAGTTTATTCAAAATTTGAATAAATAGCAGATTAATTAGCGCATTCCACGATGCTTTTTAATGAGCTCGTAAGCGCTAATGATTTCTTGGGTTTTGTCATTGGCTATTTTTATCATCTCTTCAGGCAGCCCTTTGGCAACTAACTTGTCTGGATGATGCTGTGCTAATAATCGTCGGTAGGCTGTTTTAAGTTCTTTGTCAGTTAAATTTTTATCCGCACCCAATATCACGTAGGCATCGTCAACTGTTAGTTGGTTGGTATTGTTGTTGGTCGCAGAAAATTGCTGAATAAGCCTCTCTAATTCATAAACAGGAAAGTTAAGTTTTTGTGCGATATACTTAAGCGCATCATGCTCTTCAACATCAAACACACCATCAGCATAGGTGGCCTGAATTTGAATTTCAAAAAACATGCGTAATAAATGTGTGCGCCTATGACATTCAGCGCGGAATTGTTCAAGCACCTCGTCTAGGTTGAAGCTATTATCTTTGCCTTGGTTGAATAGCTCTTTTGCAACTTTTTGCATATCTTCTGATAGTTGCATATGTTGCATAACTTGTTGCGCCAAGAGAATTTCAGACTTTGAGACCTTACCGTCGACTTTAGCAATGTAACCCATGACTGAAAATACGCCACTAAAAAATGCCGCTTGAACGCGCTGCTGGTCACCTGGATGAAAGACTTTAGAGGACCGGCCAAAACTAGACTTACCTTTAGAAAAATTACCCGCAAAGGCAACACCAAGCATTGCACCTAGAGGTCCACCAATCATAAAACCTACTGCGCCACCTATAACTGTTGTCCACCAACTCATGCTTACTTCTCTTTTGTAATTATAAAATTAAACTATATTTTGAATCAAACTTTGAAAATTGCAAGGCTAAGTTGAAAACATTTAAAGTAAAAATGCTCTCTTGTGAAAAAAAGTATTAATAATTAAAATCGATTTGTGAAACTGAAACGGCGCCTTCAGCGAGTCAGCCCATTTGGCAAATTTACAATTTTTTAGGTAATTCGATGTGAACAAAAAACTACGGTGATCGTCATTAGCTGAAGTAGTTGCCGCGCAAGCAAACAACAATAAACAGGCTAATTGATTCATAGAGTTATTTTGTAGTTCAGCCTAAAACGAAACTTTGGTTGTGAAGGTGTTAATACCTTAGGAGAAGGCAGAGCAGTGGCATATTCGCTAGTATTAATCGTTTTGACTGTTAACTCAATAATTTTAGAATTGTCATCGCATGTAATCTTTCTTGCGTACATTTCTTCAGAAATATTTTCAGGAACTGAGGGTGCATCGAGCCATCTACAAAAGTCTTCACTAGACCAGTCGTCAAAATAATTGCCTTGTGCAAGGCCGATATGACTACTTAAGAATACGACTAATATATAATTTTTCATAGTGTTAATTATAAATAAGGATTGTGAAGTTTAGATGCAGATTAGAAGTTAATTCTATAAAAATTAAAATCAAATTCAGTTACTTCCATCCTTGAATCCAACAATCACTGTCCTTTAATTCTTCCCAATTAATTTTCTGAGATCGACGCGAAATAATTGCCTCAATTAAACAATGGATAACGATGTTACTTTCATCCAACTCTAGCTCAGTAACAAGGAAGTGTTTCTCTTTACTAATTGGGTTAACAGCTGTCCATTTACTATTTAATAACTTTTTCACGTTTATGCTGAGCACTTTTATATTACCAGCGATTATGTACGTCAGGCTTAATAAGCTCATCATAAATAGAGTTAATCGAGGGCAGTAAGGATGAAATTTCATCCAAATCTGACGCTTTTAAGTTCATCAGAGCTTGTGATTCATTTTTTGCACCTGGAATAACAACGCTTACCTCGTCGTGCATTAAAATCCATTTTAAGGCTAGATCTGCCAATGAATAATTATCAGGAATTAAGCCTTTTAATTTCTCAACTGCCTCGAGTCCTTTTTCAAAATTAACTCCTGAGAAGGTCTCGCCAACGTCAAACGCATCTCCATTGATGTTGTAATTTCGATGATCGTTTTGAGGAAATTTAGACCCTTGATTCATTTTTCCAGTGAGTAGGCCACTGGCAAGTGGGACCCTTGCAATAATACTAACATCTCTCTTAGCCGCTTCCTTAAAAAAAGTTTCAGCAGGTTTTTGCCTAAATATATTAAATATAATTTGGATGCTTTTAACATTTTGAAATTGAATGGCATCCATCGCCTCGGATACCTTTTCAACGCTCACGCCGTAGTTGGCTATTTTGCCTAGCTTGACGAGTTCATCCATCATTTCATAGGTTTCTTTTTTAGGGCAAATTTCACTTGGAGGGCAGTGCAGTTGAAGCAGATCAATGCAATCAACACCTAAATTTGTTAGCGATCTATCAATAAATTTTTCTATATTTTTAAGGTTGTATCCTTCAGGTGTGTGAGGGTTTAATCGTCTTCCAGCTTTTGTAGCAACAAATATTTTTTCTGAGGTTGATTTTATAAGCTCACCAACAAATTTTTCGCTTCTGCCGTCACCATAAACATCCGCAGTATCAAAAAAATTGACGCCATTATCTAAGGAAGCTTTAAGGACTTCTCTTGCATCTGTAGCCGTCACATCTCCCCATTCTGAGCCTATTGCCCAGCAGCCAAGGCCAATTTCAGATACCTTCCATCCTGTATTCGAAAAATCTCTATATTGCATTTTGAATGATCCCAATTAAAAACTACTTTATACCACCAATACCTTTAGGAAGAGGTTTTTAATTCAACAAGCGCCTTTAATCCAATTTCGATTGTGCTAGCAATGGCCGCGTCATAGTTAATGACTGCATCACTCTCAGTTGAAGTGCTAATCACTGTGCAAATTGTTCCGGCGTGATACCCCATTTGACTGCATAGATGAAACAATAGGCTGGACTCCATTTCCATGTTCAGAACTTTAAGCCCATCTAAGTTTAGCTCTGAAAGGCTACCTTTGATGTCAGGAAGGGTGTTTTTTAGTCCAACAATGTAACGCGAGGACGGCCCATAAAAACCCGGCGAAGATACAGTGATACCAACGCCATATGATGCGCCAGACTTCTTAGCTTGGTTTGCTAGCGCTTTTGTTACTTCAGGTGATGCTTTGGACGCATAGGGAATAATTTTTCCCTTGAATCTTGATGTATTAGCTGCAGCATCGGTTAGGATTTTTTCAGCTGAAGACTCAATTCTTTCAATCATTTCATCTTCCGGCGCCTGATCGTAATAAACACCCGTACTATCAAGGCCGAGCGCGTACGAGGCAATCGCAAGAGTTCCAGGCTTAATATCTGGCTGAACGCCTCCAGATGTTCCAAGCCTTATGAAAGTCATCGGCGTGGAGCCGCTAATGCGCGTGCTATTTTTAAGATCAAATTCATGAGCTATGTAGGCCTCAACAAGAGCGATTTCAACATTATCTGTTCCAATTCCTGTTCCGATTACAGATACGTCAATGCCTTTGTACGTTCCCGTAAAGGTTAGGTATTCTCTATTTGAAATTTCGCGATCAATCGTATCAAATTCTTGGGAAACGCGGACAGCACGAGCCGGATCACCAACGATAAAAACATTATCAGCAAGGTCTCCTTTTCTTATGCCTAAGTGATAGAGGCGCTCATTAACGATAACTATTTCAGATTTATCAATGTTCATGATAAATTCAAGCTACAGAACAAATGTGATTGTAAGACAGTTTTTTTCATAAAATTATTATATTTCTTTTTTTGATTCAGTCAAATTCTAAATTTTCTTTGAACTAATTAGGCTATTATTAATTTATATAGAATCAGTATATCAAGATAGTTTATGCACAGTAAAAAATCCATCAAAAATACAAAATGGCAGTTCTGGATTGATAGGGGAGGAACCTTTACAGATATTATTGGACAAAATCCAGCGGGCAAGATTATTACCCACAAGCTATTATCCGAAAACTCAAGGCAATACCCAGATGCTGCTATACAGGGCATTCGAGATTTGTTGAACTTAAAAGAGGGTAACGGAATTCCAATTAATCAAATTGACTCAATAAAAATGGGCACGACTGTAGCAACCAATGCACTTTTAGAGCGTAAAGGCGAAAACACTTTGCTTGCAATTACGAGTGGATTTGCGGATATTTTGCGTATTGGATACCAACAAAGGCCAAATTTATTTTCACTGGATATCAAGCTTCCAGATATGCTTTACTCCAAAATTGTTGAGATTGAAGAAAGAGTCGACGTCAATGGAAAAATACTTACAAAGCTTAATACGCTTAAGGCAGAACAACTACTAAAAAATGCTTTTGATGAAGGTTGTATGTCTATAGCCATTGTGTTGCTTCATGGTTATCGCTACCAAGAGCATGAAAAGCAATTAAGCCTCATCGCAAAAAATATTGGCTTTAAGCAAATTTCGGTGAGCCATAAAGTCAGCCCGTTAATGAAGATCATTCCTAGGGGCGATACAACAGTCGTTGATGCTTATCTCTCGCCAATTCTTCGTCGCTATGTTGTTCAAGTTAAAAATGCTCTTGGCTCTGTAAAACAAGACTCTGGAAAATTAATGTTTATGCAGTCCAACGGCGGCCTCACGGATGCAAATTATTTCCAGGGAAAGGATGCAATTTTATCTGGACCCGCTGGCGGCGTTGTCGGCATGGTTAAGACTGGCGAGAAGATAGGCCTTAAGAAGCTGATTGGTTTTGATATGGGAGGCACGTCTACGGATGTTTGCCACTATAACGGTGAATATGAGAGAACACTGGAAACAGAGGTTGCTGGCGTAAGACTTAGATCTCCTATGATGTTAATTAATACGGTTGCAGCCGGTGGCGGCTCGATTCTCCACTTTGATGGATCAAGGTATAGGGTTGGTCCAGACTCAGCTGGAGCGAATCCAGGGCCTGCTTGTTATCGCAATGGTGGACCCTTAACCGTTACCGACTGCAACGTAATGATTGGAAAGCTGAGTCCAGACTTCTTTCCAAAAGTTTTTGGGCCGAACGCAGACCAAAAGCTCGACTCAACCATTGTTTTTAAAAAGTTTGAAGCTCTAGCTAAAGAAATCACTTTATCAACAAACAAGGTGATTTCTCCAGAAGAGGTCGCGGAAGGGTTCTTGTCGATTGCAGTTGAAAGTATGGCAAATGCCATTAAAAAAATATCCGTTCAGCGTGGATACGATGTAAGCAACTATGCACTATCTTGTTTTGGTGGTGCGGGTGGTCAGCATGCCTGCCTAGTTGCTGACAGTCTTGGAATAAAGCAGATACACCTGCATCAATATGCCGGCGTTTTATCTGCCTATGGAATAGGGCTCGCAGACAGTAAAACAATTAATGACTTGGCAATTGAATCAACCCTAAATGATGAAATCATTAGTTCTCTTTCGAGCGGCTTTAATGAGCTAAAGAGTGATGGAAAAAAAGAGTTAATTTCTCAAAACCTAAACGAAGAGCTGTTTGACTACTTTAATCGCGTTTTCCTTCGTTACAACGGCTCTGATAGCTCTTTAGCTGTCCGATTTGATGACTATAAAGCAATGAAGTCGAGTTTTGAAAGTACCCATAAAGCTCGCTTTGGGTTCATATCTCCAGAAAAATCACTTATCGTTGAATCGATACAAGTTGAGGTTTCATGTCGCAGCGATCAGTTCGATACAGAGGAGATCCAGATTCAAACATTAAAAACCAAAACTCTAGCGACAAACGATGTTTTTATAGGCGGAGAAATACAAAAAACTATTTTTTATAACCGTAGCGACATTGCTCCTAATGACTTGATTTCTGGACCTGCTGTCATTATTGAGTCAACCTCAACAATCGTAATAGAGCCAGGCTGGCAGGGAAGCCTTAATGATAAAAATGATCTCATTTTAGAGAGGTCTGAAAAAATAAAAAGAGCGAGTGCGATTGGTACTAATGTAGACCCAGTAATGCTAGAGATCTTTAATAACTTATTCATGAGCGTGGCTGAGCAGATGGGGACAGTACTAGAAAATACTGCCTCCTCGGTTAATATCAAAGAGCGCTTAGATTTTTCGTGTGCTTTGTTTTCGCCAACCGGCGACCTAGTTGCCAATGCACCGCATGTCCCGGTCCACCTGGGCTCAATGAGTGAGTCCATTAAAACAATTATTCGTGAAAATTTTGACACTATGAGTCCAGGTGACGCATTTTTGATTAATGCTCCTTACAACGGAGGAACCCACTTGCCAGACATCACCCTCATTAAGCCAGTATACGATGAGCTTAGTGAGAAGGTAATTTTTTATGTTGCAACGCGTGGCCATCATGCTGATATTGGAGGAACAGTTCCGGGCTCTGCTCCGGCAAATTCCAGTCATGTCAAAGAGGAAGGAATATTAATTGACAACTTTACTTTAGTCTCGAAAGGCATCTTCCTTGAACAAGAAATTTATGATTTGTTGGGTTCAGGAGAATTTCCAGCACGCAACATTCAGCAAAATATTGCTGACTTAAAGGCGCAAGTAGCCTCTGCCGAAAAGGGCTCTCAAGAGCTATTAAAAGTTATTAAGAATTATGGACTGGATGTTGTTCATGCTTACATGAAGCATGTCCAAGATAATGCCGAGGAGTCTGTTCGTAGGGTTTTAGATGTTCTTAGTGACTCTAGCTTTACTTACAAAATGGATGACGGACACCAAGTTTCAGTTGCAATAAGTGTTGACAAAATAAAACGAAGTGCTACGATCGATTTTACTGGCACTAGTGATCAGCATCCCGGGAATTATAACGCTCCTAGCGCTATTTGCTACGCAGCAGTTTTGTATGTTTTTCGTTGCCTGGTGGATGATGACATTCCGCTAAATGCAGGATGCCTTAAACCGTTAAACCTAATAATACCAAAGCGCTCTATGATTAATCCAGAATACCCAGCAGCTGTGATCGCAGGAAACGTTGAAACATCACAGTACATTGTGGATGCTCTACTTGGCGCTTTAGGGGTTGTTGCAGCGTCTCAAGGGACTATGAACAACTTTATCTGGGGAAACGAGAGAGTACAGAACTATGAGACTATTTGTGGCGGCTCAGGAGCCAGTATCAATCAAGAAGGCTGCAGCGCTGTTCATACGCATATGACCAACTCTAGATTAACGGATCCTGAGGTTCTCGAATGGAGGTTTCCTGTAAGACTAGAGTCCTTTAGTATAAGAAAAAATTCTGGAGGCAAGGGATTAAAGAATGGCGGTGATGGGGTTGACCGAAGGATACGATTTTTAGAGCCGATGACGGTTAATATCATTACAGGGCACAGAATAGTCCCGCCTTATGGTTTGGCAGGTGGAAATTCTGGAGCCGTGGGAAAAAATTATGTAATTCATTCAAACAACAACATTACTGAGTTAAAAACGAAAGGACAAATTGAAGTCGTCAAAGATGATATTTTTGTCTTAAAAACTCCTGGCGGAGGTGGTTTTGGAAAGTCTGTCTCAGTTCAGCAAAACAAACCATAAAATTCTAAAAATTGGAGTCAAGCTATGGCAGTTCATTTTACGACTGAAGAGTTCAAAATAAGACAGAAAAATGTTATATCAGAGCTCAATAAAAAAAACCTTGATGGCATTTTAATGTTTCGCCAAGAGAGCATGTATTATCTGAGTGGCTATGACAGCTTTGGGTATGCCATGTTTCAATGTCTATACCTAGGGGTGGACGGAAAAATGGTTTTACTCACGAGGGCTCCAGACCTTGCACAAGCAGAGTTAACGTCAATACTCGATGACATTAGAATTTGGAAAGATGAAGCCGGAATGAATCCAGCCCAAAACTTAAAGCACCTATTAAAAGAACTTCACTGTGAAAATAAAAAATTGGGAATTGAGTATGACAGTGTGGGGTTAACTGCTCACAACTACCGACTTTTAGAAGCTGCGTTAAGGGGTTTTTGTGCGCTTGATGACGCATCCAACTTGGTCAACAAATTGCGCTATATTAAAAGCGAAAAAGAGCTTGAATACATTAGAACAGCGGCAACTCTTGCAGATGAGGCTTACATAGCCGGCATTGAGTTGACCCATGCGGGGGCTTTTGAAGGTGATATTTTGGCTGCGATGCAGGGCGCTGTGTTCAAGGGCGGAGGAACCTATGCTGGAAATGAATTCATAATAGGCTCTGGAGAGCACGCACTGCTTTGTAGATATCATTCTGGTCCAAGACATCTTAGTGAGATTGATCAAATGACACTAGAATGGGCGGGTTGTTATCGAAGGTATCACGCCGCTATGATGCGAACCGTTCTAATTGGTGAGGTGACTCAGCAACACCAAGATATGCATAGTGTCGCAACGCAAGCGCTTAAGGCGTGTGAAGATGCTTTAATTCCAGGCAACACGTTAGGCGATATCTTTTTAGCGCATGCAAACGTAATGGATAGTGGCGGCTACAGAGACCATCGATTGAATGCATGTGGATATACAATGGGCTGTGCTTACGCGCCAATTTGGGTGGATTATCCAATGATATACGAAGGCAATCCCATGGTAGTTGAAGAGAATATGGTCTTCTTTTTGCATATGATTATTATTAACAGAGATAACCGGCTTGCAATGTGCCCGGGTCATTCAGTGATTGTCGGAGCTAATGGAGTTGAAAGACTCAGTCAAACCGCGCTAGATTTGGAGGTAAGGTAAATTATGAAAACAATAAATCAAAATCAAGAGCCAATAGATGCGAAAGAACGGCGTGCTATTAAGCCAGTTATCTCTTACCCAATAGATAATTTGCCAAAATATGACGCAAGCCTTTACGCCAAAGCAAGGGATGAAATGAAGCTTGTTGAGTCAATAGTTATTCCTCCAAGAGATGCAAAAACGTTTGAGGTGCCTGCAGGTCATTTTTTTCGAATTGTCAGTGTCGATGGACCACAAGTTGGTGACTTAAATCTTTGGAATAAAGACAATATTAATGAGCGCTTTTTTAGTGGCAAAACGAGGGCCCTCTATGGGACTCATGTTAGCACTGGCGATAGACTGTATTCAAACCTTCCTTTTCTTAGGCCGATGGCAACAATAACTCACGACACCCTTGATTGGTATGGCTGGGATGATGATGGAGGTAGCGTTCATGACGTAATTGGAACGCGGTGTGACCCTTATACTCATATGGCTTTAAATGACGAAGAGTACCATCACTGTTGCCACTCAAACCTTTGTAGAGCTTTGTCTCATCATCATCAAAAAACAATTTCTGAAATAGAGTCGAAAGTTCATGACGTACTTAATGTTTTTATGTGTACAGGTTTTACAAAAGAAACTCATCAGTATTTCATGAAAGCTAGCCCTGTAAGGCCGGATGATTTTATTGAATTTTTTGCAGAAATAAACCTTTTAGGAGGACTATCAGCTTGTCCTGGAGGTGATTGTAGCTCAAGTCATTCAAGTGACTCTGCAAGATGTTATCCATTAAAAGTTGAAATTTATCAGCCAAAGATTGAAGATTTAAAGCAATGGACCTCGCCTTCATTAAATGAATATTCTCGTAGCCATGGCATCCGTTAGAACTCGATTAAGATTAATTTGAATTAATAATTTATATTTATAAACAAAAAAAATACCCCCCTTCTATTATTAGAAACTTGGAGATATTGTTATGAAAAGCAAAGCGTTAGAATGGTTTGGCGTTGTAACTGCAATTCTATATTCAATGCTAGTAGCGTTAAATATTGGAGTCGAATTTATGGGTTTCTTGTTGCTGTTAGTTTCATCCTTTTCAATTGGCTATTGGGCATACCTTGGGCGCCATAAAGGGATACTTTTTTTGCAATTTTTTTACGCGTCAGCAGGAATTATTGGAATGGTTAGGTGGTACTAAACTATTTCTAATTCTTAACTAAAGTTAACTAAGCCAATATAAAGTAATAATTCACTATGCCGTATGAATAAAGCCCAGTAAAAATTATATTAATCCATTTCAGCTGTTTTTCAGTATGAAGCCAAGCGCAGTAAACCCAAATCAAGCAAAAGGGGAGCCCAATAAACATGGTATAGGGATACAAATCATTAATGATAGCAATGGTACTAAGGATTCCAAGTACTAAAGCTAACCATTTTAAATGCTGTTCATATTTCGCAAATCGCATCTTTTCGAATCTAGATTTTAAAAAAAAATGAATTATATGTCAATTTGATCCTTTTAAATCTTTTATTTATTTTGTGCTTTAAAACTAATAAAGATGGCGTTCCTTATTAGTTATAAAAGCTTTATACATATGCACAAGATGCTATTCATAATCTTCAAATATTTAAACTGCTAAGAACACATATAAATTGGATTACAATGTAACTCGTTGAGTTATATATTTTTTTTAAATTATTAAGGAGAGTGGTTTTGAAATCAATACAAAAATCGCAGTCAAACAGATTGCAAAAAAAACTTTTAATCCCTTCAATCATTGGAGCGGTTTTTATTACGGCGATTGGCCTATTTAATAATCCTGTAATTGCTGACAATAATGGCTACGAGTTAACAATACTCCATACAAATGATTTTCATGCCCGTTTCAGGCCAATTAGTAAGTATGACAACACCTGCTCTAAAGATGACAATGTTGAAGGCAAGTGTTTTGGTGGAACAGCTCGATTAATTTCAGCAATTGAAGATGCTCGCCAGAGGCATTCAAATACAATACTTTTGGATGGCGGTGATCAGTTTCAAGGAACGCTGTTTTACAACCTATATAAAGGAAAGGTAGCGGCAGAAATGATGAATAAACTTGGTTATGACGGAATGGCTGTTGGTAACCATGAGTTTGATGATGGCCCTGAAACACTTAGAACCTTTATGGACACGGTCAATTTTCCTGTTCTTATGGCAAATGCCGATGTTGATATGGAGCCTGAGCTAAAAGGAAGATTAAATAAATCATCGGTAATTGAAAGGGGTGGCCATAAAATTGGATTGATCGGCGTCGTTACTGAAGATGTTGTTGATATATCGAGTCCTGGGGATAATATTATATTTTTGGATGCTATTTCAGCCGTTCAGGCTGAGGTCGATTCATTGACAGCATCAGGGGTCAATATAATTGTAGTTCTTTCGCACTCTTCATACGAAATAGATAAAGAAATTGCAGCAAATACCACGGGCGTTGATGTGATTGTTGGCGGGCATGATAATGCTTATTTATCTAATATTAGTGATAATGCAAAGGGTCCTTATCCAACAGTGGTTAATGGCACACAAATCGTACAGGCTTATGCCTATGGTAAGTTTCTAGGTGAGCTTTCAGTTGTCTTTGATGGGGCAGGTAATGTAATATCTGCAACGGGTGAACCAATTACGATTGATGGTTCTATCATTGAAAATAGCCAAGTTGTAGCGCGCCTTGATGAATTAGAAAAACCAATAACCGAGCTTAAAGAGACTCTCGTTGGAAGTATCTCAAGCTCCTTAAATGGAAATAGAGATGTTTGTCGTGCGCAAGAGTGTGATATGGGTAATATGATTGCGGACGCAATGAGAGCGTCATCGATTGACAAAGGCTATTCAATAGCACTAATGAACTCGGGCGGAATCAGAGCATCTCTTGATGCTGGTGATGTGACGCTTGGCGAAGTCATGACTATTCTTCCTTTTCAAAATACTTTGGCGACCTTTAAAGTGACTGGAAAGCAGCTACTTGCTGCGATTGAGAATGGCGTTAGTCAGCATGAAGAAGGAGCAGGAAGATTTCCTCAGGTATCAGGAATGCGATTTACATTTGATTTATCACAACCTGCTAATGATGGAAGGGTGACTTCAATTGAAATTGAAGAGAGTAATGGCTCTTGGAGCCCATTAAATTTATATGGGACCTACGGCATGGTTTCTAATAATTTTATTCGCGGCGGTGGAGATGGATATAAAGTATTCAGATCTGCAACTGACATCTATGACTTTGGTCCTGATTTGGCAGACGTAATTGCGGATTTTGTTAGAGAAAATCCAGGTTATACTGGTTTTACTGATAATCGGATTACACAAGTTAAATAACCTAAAAGGGCCCCTAGCAGGGCCCTTTCTCATTACTCCTTATTTTAAATAACTTAAATAAGGTGTCAAAATAAACCATTACAACGTATCAAAAAAAACCATTATTAATTCCGGTGTATTTAATAATCTTTCAAGGTATATTTTTTCACTAGTGGCTAATGGTTAGTCATTGTTAATTTAATTTATTTAGGGAGTTCTTATGAGCGACATGAGTTTATTTTTACAAGCTGGCGATTTTGTTGGCGTTTCATTCTGGATTGTTTCTGTTGCGATGGTTGCTGCTACAGTATTTTTCTTTTATGAAGGTATGGCAGTAAACAAAGAGTGGAGACTGTCAATGACAGTTGCAGGATTGGTAACATTGGTTGCTGCAATTCACTACTATTATATGAGAGATTACTGGGTAGCTTCGGTTATCGCAGGAGCTCCTGATTCTCCAATTGTATACAGATATATTGATTGGTTAATTACTGTCCCATTATTAATGATTGAATTTTTCATCATCTTGAAAGCAGTCGGCGCTTCAGTGTCAACTAATTCTTTCTGGAGATTATTAGCTGGAACTATGGTAATGTTAATTGGTGGATTCGCAGGTGAGGCGCATTTAGTATCCGCTTCTGTCGGGTTTGTCGTGGGCATGATAGGTTGGGCAATCATCATCTGGGAAATCTTCGGTGGTGAGGCTAGTAAAGCAGCTGAGGCAAATGCAAGCGTAAAGACTGCATTCAATGCTCTTAGAATTATTGTTTTAGTAGGCTGGGCTATTTATCCTCTTGGATATGTCTTCGGATATATGATGGGAAGTGTAGATGCTGGAACTTTAAACATTGTTTACAACCTCGCAGATTTTATTAATAAAATCTTATTTGGTTTAATTATTTGGAATGTTGCAGTGCAATCAAGCGCAGCTGTCAGCAAGAAGAAGTAAGCATAACTTTACATAAGTTCATAAAAAGCCCTCTTCATTGAGGGCTTTTTTTTAGCTTTTTATTAATAGATCAAATTTACTACAGCTTATTCCTTCGACACCTTTCACTGCAATAGAGAACGTTCTCCCAGTCTTTACGCCATTTTTTTCTCCAGGTGAAGGGCTTATTGCAAGTTTTACAAATCTTCTCTAATTTCATTGAGTATGGGCCTTAATAAATTTTTCTGCCTCGCCAAAGATAAGCTCTTTTCTTTCTTGTGACATTCTGTCTAATAGTTTGGGTTGAAGGGATAATCTGGGGTTAGATTCATAAAACTTTCTATTCTTTTGAATGAACCTCCAATAAAGTCCATCAACTGCATTGCACCATTCACCTTTTTTATAGTTACTCATTTTAAGTAGGTAATTTGAACCGCAAGTGTAAGGCTTGGTAGACATTAGGCCACCATCAGAATAGGTTGCCATTCCAAATACATTTGGAACCATAACCCACTCGGAAGAGTCAATATACATCTCCATAAACCACCTATATATTTCTTTGGGATCAATTTCGCAAAGATTCATCAGGTTGCTTATGACCATAAGTCTAGGGATATGATGGTTGTATCCATCTTGTATCGCACCAATGATAGAATCATCTAAAGGCGCTATTCCAGTTGAACCTTCGTACCAGCTTGAAGTTAACTTGCCAGTATGGCCCCAATAGTTTTTATTTGATTGGTAGTCACCTTTTGTTTGATATACGCCTCTGATAAACTCACGCCAACCTAAGACTTGCCTTACAAAGCCTTCCAATGAATTCATGGGAATGTGATAAGTATCGGCGCTATCTAGAAGGGTTTGAATAACTTTTTGAGGAGACAAAAGCCCTATATTCATTGAGGCGCTGATGCAGCTATGAAACAAAAAGTTTTTGCCTTTCAGCATTGCGTCTTCATAAATACCAAAATTAGCCATTCTCTGCTTTAAAAAATCTTTAAATTGACTCTCAGCATCACGTCGATTAACAGGAAACCATGGATTATCAAGGCTTCCAGGGTGGTCATTAAAATGCTGCATAATGAGGCTACAAACTTCATCATGGTGTAACGATTGCTTATTATTTGGCAGATCAGGTATCAAAGTATTAGCAGGAATTTTTTTTCGATTTTCTGCATCAAAGGACCATTTACCGCCCAAAGGCTTGTTGTCTTCATCCATCAAAATGTTGAATTTTTTCCTTGCATGCTGATAGAAATTCCCCATTCTAAGGGCTTTTTTATCCTTCATTAGTGAATAAAGCTCTTCCCTAGAAAACAGAAACATTGGTGATTGGTGAACTTTAAACTTAACATTGCTCTTAGTTAAGCCTTCAAGTAATTCAGATTCAAAGGCCTTGTCTTCAATTTCAAATACATTTACCTGTTCTATTTCATTATCCAAAACGTAATCAACAAGACACTCTAGATAAGATTGATTTTCAATTCGATCATTTAAGGCAAAGTATCTAACAGAGATGTCCAAAGACTTAAGCTCTTCTTTGTACTCACGCATTGCACATAGAAACAAGTAAAGCTTGAGTTTGTGATGTTTTTCATAGCTGCAAAGATCAAAGTCTTCTGCCATAAAGACCTTATTACAGCCCAGCTCTTGAAGTAATTTGGGCTCAAAGAGTTGGTTTCCTAGAATTACAAACATGCTTTTCATTTATGCTTAATTTTAGTTAATTAATAGCTATGAAATTTTAAAGCATCAAGTCGTAAATAATTGATTTTATTCACTAAAAATTGTATAAAAAAACGGATTATAAGTTCACCAAGTCTTCACTATTTCTTTACGTACCATCTATATAATATTTTGGTTAAAACTAAAGTAAGAGAAAATTATGGATTCGTTTTTAAATTTCCTTGTACGTCAAAAAAAACTCGCACTATTATTTACGTTGTCAATTGTCGTATTAGGTTTTATGACGCTCCAAAAAATTCAGCGTGATACC